>Ga0308157_10000160_pt1 | contig 278841 bp, 235 predicted proteins | sample PhyBR1_FD_201035 | JGI IMG/M metagenome (GOLD analysis project Ga0308157, IMG submission 201035) | Phyllosphere microbial communities from UC Gill Tract Community Farm, Albany, California, United States - DLSLB.R1 | ecosystem: Host-associated > Plants > Phyllosphere > Unclassified | place... | reverse complement strand
GTTTCTTAATGAGCTAAAAATTTCCAATTTTAGAAGATTAAATCTCAACCAACAAATTAATTAACTTATTAAAATGCATAAGAGACTAACAATTATTCTGTCTTTCGTTGTCAGCCTAACCTACGCTCAAAAGAAGCCATTAAACCACAGTGTTTATGATACCTGGGAATCAGTAGGTTCAAAGCAGTTATCCAACAATGGTCAATGGGCCATGTACAGTATTTTGCAACAGGAAGGCGATGCGCAACTTTACCTCAATAACCTTAAAACTCATACCAAATTAAATATTGCCCGTGGTCTTAATGCGCAGTTTAGCAACGATTCTAAATTTGCAGCGTTTAATATCCGTCCTTTTAATAAAGATTTGCGTCAGGCTAAAATCAAAAAAACAAAAGCTGACGAGCAGCCTAAGGATTCGTTGGGCATAGCCAACTTAACCACCAATGCCATTACAAAGCTTGCAAGGGTAAAATCTTTCAAATTCCCCGAAGAAGGCTCAGGAGTTTTAGCTTATTTGAGCGAAAAACCAGATACGGCAAAAAAAACAGTAAAACCTGTTGAGAAAAAAGATGGTGAAACTGATTTCGCAGATGATGAACCCGCAGGAAAAGGCAAAACTGATGAAGGAACCGATTTAGTGATCAAAAACCTGGTTACAGGCACAGATAAAACCTATAAATTCGTTACAGATTATTATTTCAGCAAAGATGGTAAGCAATTAGTGTTTACCTGCAGTGGATCTAAAAAAGATAAAACTGCTCCTCAAGGCGTATTTTTATTAAATACTGAAAAAGGAACACTTAAAACTTTAATTAAAGGAAAAGGAAGTTTCAAAAACTTCACTTTTGACGAAGAAAACGAGCATGTGGCTTTTGTAGGGGAACAAGATCCGGAAAAGAAAGAAATTAAAAACTATAATGTTTATTACAGCTCTCTAACGCTGGATACAGCCCAAATACTAGTCGATTATGATATGCCCGGCCTGCCTGCAAAATGGACCGTTAACGGCGATGGTAAAATAACCTTCAGCAAAGACGGTAAAAAGTTATTTTTTGGCATCTCTCCTATTAAAAAACCAAAAGATACGACTATCGTAGATTTTGAAGTGGCCAAAGTTGATGTATGGAATTACAAGGATGACTACCTGCAGCCTATGCAACTTAAAAATGCAGACAGAGATAGCAAGAAAAGTTATTTATCGGTAATTGATGTGTACAGCAGCGATCCTAAGGTAATTCCTTTAACCGATTTAACCCTACCCGATGCCAGCATGATAGCGAATGGTGATGCAGATCAGGTTTTAGCATCTACGGATTACGGTCGCCGGATTGAATCGCAATGGAGTGGTTCAACCAGCAAAGACTATTATTTGGTAAATACCAAAAATGGACAACGCAAAAAAATTCTCGAAGGTTTAAATGGTTATGCCATGGCTTCGCCGGGAGGAAATTATGTTCTATACTTTGATAGAAAAGCAGGCAGCTGGAATACTTATGCAATAGCTACAGGAAAGGTTACTACGCTTACAACTGGCTTAAACGTAAAATTTGTTAATGAAGAAAATGATGTACCCGATCTTCCTTCGGCATACGGTTTAGCGACCTGGACGGAAGACGATAAAGCCGTTCTAATTTACGATAAATATGATATCTGGTCGTTTTCGCCAGATGGTAAATCAGTTGCAAAAAACATTACTGCCGGTTTTGGCAGAGCTAACAACCTTACTTTCCGCTACGAAAGCGTACAGCAAGAAAGAGCAGAAAGAAATGCAGATAAATTTGTTAAAGCAAACGAACTGGTTTGGTTATCGGCTTTTAACAATGTAACCAAAGAAAATGGCTTCTATCGCACCAATGTAGGTTCGGTAAAAGCACCAGAACTGGTGATCATGGCCAAAGCCAAATATTCTGATCTGGCTAAAGCTAAAGATGCTGATGTATACATTTATGATAAAGCAAGTTATGTAGAATCACCAAACGTTTACGTAACCAGCGATTTTAAAACAGAAACCAAATTAAGTAATACCAATCCGCAACAGCAAAACTACAACTGGGGAACTGCTGAACTGGTAAAATGGACTACTCCAAAAGGTTTCAAAGCAGAGGGAATTTTATACAAACCGGAGAATTTCGATCCAAGTAAGAAATATCCGATGATTGCTTATTTCTACGAGAAACTTACTGATGGTTTATACAGTTACCAACCACCTGCACCAACACCATCACGTTTAAATATTTCTTATTTTGTAAGCAACGGCTACCTTGTTTTTGCACCTGATATTAGCTATGAAACTGGTCATCCGGGTCAATCTGCTGTCGAATATATCAATTCGGGTGTAGAGAGCTTAAAGAAAAACAGTTGGGTAGATGGCAGCAAAATTGGTATACAAGGTCAAAGCTGGGGCGGTTATCAGGTTGCTTATTTAATTACACAAAACAATATGTATGCGGCAGCCTGGGCAGGTGCTCCTGTTGCCAATATGACCTCTGCATACGGTGGTATCCGTTGGGAAACCGGTATGAACCGTCAGTTCCAATATGAAAAAACACAAAGCCGTATTGGTGCAACCTTATGGGAAAAACCTGAGTTATATATCGAAAACTCACCTTTATTTATGTTTCCTAAAGTAAACACTCCGGTAGTAATTATGGCAAACGATGCAGATGGAGCTGTGCCATGGTACCAAGGAATTGAAATGTTTACCGGTTTGCGCCGTTTAGGTAAACCGGTTTGGATGTTAAACTACAATGGGGAGGCGCACAACCTGGTTCAACGCCAAAACCGCAAGGATATCCAGATTCGTGAACAACAATTTTTCGACTATTATTTAAAAGGGACCAAAGCACCAATTTGGATGACTACCGGAATTCCGGCAACTGAAAAAGGAAAAACGTGGGGCTTTGAGTTAACCGACGACAAACCATAACTAGGCGGAAGTTTTAAGTCCTTAGCCTAAAGTCCATAGTTAATAGTAACGCACTATTAATTATGGACTTTTTCTTGGTCCATAAATGGCTTATGGCCAAAGGTGCTATTAAAATCAGGCATGAACTATCAACGAATGCCCATTAGCAAGCAACTCACCTACTTGGCACTATCGGTTAAAAAAGCTATTTTCACGCAACAAAAACTAAACATACGTAATGGCATTAAGCAGAATCTGGTCGGCATTTATTATTGTAGCTATCGTTGTAGCTGGTGTTAAATGTATTTTCTTTGGGCAAAGCGATATTTTTAACTGGATGGTAATCGGTAAGTCATCAGATCCGTTAAACCCTTTAAAACTGGATGGTATTATTGAAACCTGTTCAATTGCGGTTAAACTGTGTATTGAACTGGTTGGAACACTTGCTTTATTTATGGGCTTTATGAGTATTGCCGAAAAAGCTGGTGGTATCCGTTTATTATCTAAAATCATCAGCCCGTTCTTTTCTAAACTTTTTCCAGAGGTACCCAAAGGTCACCCTGCTATGGGCCATATGATTATGAATTTTTCGGCCAATTTACTGGGTTTAGATAATGCTGCCACACCATTTGGTATAAAAGCCATGGAAAGCCTACAGGAGCTAAACCCCAATAAAAACATAGCCAGTAACCCGCAAATTATGTTTCTGTGTTTACATGCTGCTGGTTTATGTTTAATACCTGTAAGTGTAATTGCCATTCGATCAACACAAAATGCTTCTGATCCTACTGATATATTCATTCCCTGCATGATCGTAACCTTTGTAGGCACTATGGCAGCTATGCTGATTGTTTCTTTCAAACAGAAAATTAATCTCTTACAACCTGCCATATTAATTTGGGTGTTAGGTATCTCAGTAGTGATTGCAGCTATTGTATGGTATGTAAGTAGCTTAAATGCTGCAGGGGTTACCTCTTTTTCGGGTTTGCTAAGTGGTGGATTAATTCTCTTAATTTTTCTACTTATTGTTTTGGGTGCGCTTTATAAAAAGATCGACATATTTGATGCCTTTGTCGCTGGCGCAAAAGGTGGCTTTGAAACTGCCATCAAAATTATTCCCTATTTGGTTGGCATCCTGGTAGCTGTTTGTATGCTTAGAACCAGCGGAACCTTTGATGTCGTGATGAATGGTATCAAACATATCTTCCTGTTTTTTGGTGCTGACACCCGCTTTGTTGATGCCTTGCCAACTGCGTTAATCAGACCTTTGAGCGGTGGCGCTGCACGGGGAATGATGGTGAGCACTATGATCACCAATGGACCTGATTCGTTTGCCAGCAGGCTATCCGGTGTATTTCAAGGTGCTTCTGATACCACATTTTACGTGGTAGCCGTTTACTTTGGTTCGGTGAGTATCAGAAATACCCGTTATGCCATTGGCTCTATGTTACTGGCCGATTTAATAGGCGTCATTACCGCCATTACCATGGCCTACTTATTCTGGCCAACCTTGAAATAAATAAAAACCATAAAAAATCCTTGTTCGGCTAAACCAAACAAGGATTTTTCTTTATGAGCATTCTTTTTAGAAAGGTTTATGAAACCGACGCAGGTAAAGAAATTCTGCTGATAATTTCATCAATGGCATCGGGATCAATTGCTACGTTTTTAGATGCACACCATTTTTCGCTCTTGTTATCTAACCAGATACAAAAAGAATGATAGCCATCTAAAACTACGGCATAAGTTTCATGAAAATCATCTTGGATACGCATGCAAAATCCTTTAAAAATTTTGCCTCTCACAATGAATTGCAGGGTTGAATAATTTTCTAACATGGCTCATTATATTTTAGGTTAATTTACAACACTTTGTTAACGAGAATGTTTTGTTAATTTTAAGGAATTAATAATTTTTTTCGAAACCATTAAAACAGGCTTAACCTATGTTTAACATATTAGAATAGCCTTTAGCTATTAAACGCTTTTTTGCCGGCAAAAATATCTCACATTGTAAATTTAGTATAGTTCTGCCTCGCTTCACAATAGCCGTTTCTGCTATAATTTCATCTCCCTCACTGGCAGTAGCAAAATAATCAATGTAATTGTTAACGGTAGTGTACCTGTCATTCAAACCCATGGTGTACACCGTGGCCCCAATCAAATCATCGATAATTCCTGCTGTTACACCCCCATGTAAAATCTGATATGGATTGGTCATTTCTTTACGAATGGTGTATTGGCAAATCAAAATGCCATATTCTGCTTTTACCAAAACAGGTGCAAGCCAATTCATAAAATTAGAAGGCGAAGAGGTAATCACTTTGCCTATAGACTGCCTTAAAAAATTTAGTCTTTGTTCGCTTAAAGATTCTTCCATGGTTTATAAAGATAGTAAAAACGCCTAAAGCTAAACCGGTTTTTTACGATTACCAAAAAGAGCCTCATCTCGGGTAGTGTAGCGAAATGGAAAGATCCTAATCAGATTTTCTCGACTACATTTGCTCCGCTGCTAGATTGGTAAAATAATCTTAAAACTCATATTCCTGCCCATGTTGTAAATACCCAGGTGGCCATTTGGAGAAGAAATATAATACTCAAAATACTTTAAACGGTTTAAGTTAGACTGGTAAGCTGTATTAAAAATATTATCTACCTGGATAAAAATATCAAATAAAGTTTTGTTCTTTCTGCTTACAATTGTTGATCCTATGCCGGCATTCAACAGCGTATAACCTTTGGTAAACGTCTCGGTATCGTCTAAAGCATAAAATTTATGCTGATTGGCAAAAGTAGCCGCATCAATTTTAACATAAGGCTTGTTTAAAAAGCCAATGGCCCGCTGTGCTGTTGCTTTAAGCTCCGATCTGATCTGCAGAGGTGGAATGAAAGGCAAATATCTGACTTTATCGCCATGTGTGATCAAAAGTTCTGTATTTTGATTTAAACCTACCACATAAGCCATACTGTTATTAAAACTTAGCCACTTTATTGCAGCCGGATGGAGGTTAACTGTTATTTCCGCACCATATAATCTCGCTTTCGACTGCTGATACTGATAAGTTAAATTGCCGGGCACAATAACCACCGGATAACCATTTGCATCGGTTAAGCGCGATTGATAGATGTAATTCTGAATATTGTTATTAAAAAGTTCCAGACTGATGTCTGCATCTTTTAAATAGGCAATCAGGCCAATATCTTCCTGCAGGTTAAATTCGGGTTTAAAAGTTCTGTTACCCAAATATACAATGTGCGCCCCCGGATCTAATCCATTAGATCCTATTTCAGTAATGTTTGGCGCGCGGTAACCCCGGGCGATGTTGGCCTTGATCAATAATTTATCCGAGATGTTATAGGTCAGTCCTAAACTACCTGACACACCGTAATAGTTTTTGCTAAACGATGGGAATTGCAGGTTCGCACCGGGAGCAGATGCATTTACCTGTTTGCCAAAACCAGTTTGTACATCGGTACCTACGTAAAAATTATCCCATTGGATATTCCTTCTATCCAACCTGATCCCGACCGAAATATCTACCTTACCAAATGTTCTTTTGGCAAAATAAAAAGCACCGATATCAAAGAGATCGTAATCTGGAATAGGAAAGTCAGTAGCAGCTTTGCTCCTGTTTGCCTGGTACATACCATTTACCCCAATAGTACTTTCAATATCTGAAAAATCAGGAAGGTTGTATTTAATGTCGTAATTGAGCGTATTTAATACTACGTAAAGACCTGCCTGATGAGGTACAGTTGGGTGGTTATATTCACGGCGCACGCTTTGCTGGCCGCCTAACAATAGGTTCAAATCACTATTGCCAAATTTAAACTGACTGGTATTGTAAAACCGGTAATGCTGAATATGCTGGTGTAAAGGATTTATACGATAAGTATTTAGCTCGTTATCAGGCACAATCGGTCTGTTCTTGATATCATCACCATCATCAAGCACCTGTCGGGTAAAGCTGCGCGATAATGAATCCCTGCTTCCATCGGGTATTTCCATTAAATTATCGTAGTAAGTTACAGCAGTTTTCGAAAAACCCCAGTGTTTATCTACCCTTGCAGATGCTGAGAAATTATATTCCCTGAAAGCAGTACCGTAGACTAAACCGTCAATTTTATTTTCGTAGCTGTGCGCTGTTTTACCAGTTGCCCTGAGGGTAAACTTCCAATCATTTTTAATGAATGCCAATCCAAGCGATGAACCAATCATGCCATTATTGGTCTGGTAATTTGTAGTAAAATCGCCTTTAAACTTGCCATTTTCAAAATTAGGGCTATAAGGAATCATATTGATTACACCAGCCAGCGCATCCGACCCATAAGTTAAACTTGCCGGGCCTTTTACCACTTCAGCTCTTGCAATTCCATATTCATCTACTTCAATACCATGTTCATCACCCCATTGTTGCCCCTCCTGCCGTAATCCATCATAAAGGGTTAAAACCCGGTTATAGCCGAGTCCGCGAATAAATGGTTTGGAAACATTGGGTCCCGTGGTAACCGCAGTAACACCGGGTACACCTTTTACAATAGCTTCGATCAGGTTGGTGTTTACGTTCTGATCCATTGATTTTTTAACAAGTACTGCTATGGGTACCGGACTTTTACGTAACTCCGTTGCCCGGTTAACACCGGTAATCACGACATCTTTTAAATTAGCTTCCATTGAAATGAGATCGACATTAAGATAAATCGTATCGTTGTTCACGGTGATTTTAATTTTCTTGTTCTGATGCCCAACTCCAGAGAACAAAATATCGTAACTACCTAACGGAATATTATTAAAGTGATAAGCACCAGATTGATTGGATTTGGTGGCTTTATTTAAACCTAAAATTTTAACAGTAATATTTTCGGCTGGGGCATTCTGAGCAGTAACTGTACCTTGCAATATGGTTTGCTGGCCATTAGAAATAAGGCTAATAAAGAGAAAAACAGTAAGGAGTATAAAAGCTTTCATTAATTAAAGTTGATCTAAATATAATTTTAGACAAATCTAAATTTATATTTACACTTATCAAATAAAATATTTAGATATATTTTGATATTGCTCATTTTTTAGAATAGATTGATTAGTTTAGCAATATATTAAACACCAAAATCAGCAAAGATGAATAAACCAGCACCTGAAGCTTTAAAAGACGGCGACCAGTGTATTGTAATAAGTGGTACACATAAAGGTAAGTCGGGAACTGTAAGAGATATTAATACCAGCAAAACAGGCCATATTACCATTACCGTAGTGCAGGAAAATTCTGATCGTTTTAAAACGCTGGGAAAAAATGTAGTGGTTACCCGGTCGGCATCAAATTAATCCTGACCTTATCATACTTAACATTCAGGCAATCTGCTATATTGCAATTAAAACTTACACTATCGTGATTTGAGTGACTACAAATGGCATAATTTTTATAATTTTAGCAGCAATATGCCAATGTTTTTAACCCCGCTTTCCGAAGCAGATTTGTTGCAGTTTGAAGATCAGCTTGCTGACCAGGAAAAGTCAGTTCATGAAAATTTTGCGAAGCTGATTCAGCTATACCAGCGTTTTGAATTAAATGAAGAGTCCCTTAGTAAGTTTGAGCAAGCGGCATCAGCCCTGCGCATTAAAAGTGATTATGAGTTAAAGAAAACACATTGGGACGGTGAATTGGCAGAATTAAAAAAGCAATTCAAATTGCTGGATAACCGGATTATCGCCGCAGAGCAAAAAATGTCACGGGGCATACCAGACGACCTGTTGATTATGGAAAAAATGATTGCCGAGCAGGAATTGATTGTGGCTGACCAGGAAAAACTAAACCAGGCGGAAGCAGCCTTAATCAACCACGTACGCGAAATCGATATTGAATATGGAAAACAGCAGGAAAAGTTAAATCAGCAACGTACGCAGCCTGGAACAGAACGCCAGATTAATATCGCCGAAAAACTGGAGGCCTTGCGAGCGGCAGAGAAAAAAACAAAACTGAAGGCAAACTTAATTGCCCTCTTGCCCATTTTAGGTATTCCTTTGTTGTTTGATTATTTGACAAAGAATTTTGGTTTGTTAAGTACCCAACCTGCGCATTCTTTAATAACCGGACATTTTATTTTTCTTATCATTTTAATTTTGATCGAAATCTTATTAGCCGATAAAATCCGGAAAAAGGTTTCTTTTTATTTAACTTCAGGCTACCTGAAAACACAATTGAAAAACTTAAAACATTATACTGCTGAAAATCAGCAAAGTGTCAACAGGATCGAAAAAACATATAAAATTAAACTGACAGATATCAATTTATAGACCCTAATTTGCAACAGAAATGTTTTGCAGGTTAACATCTTCAACTATTCTGCGTTTACGAAAACGGTTAAAAACAACAAACAGGATAATTAAAAGTACAACCAGTGCTAAATTGGCAATGCCAAGTAAAGTTTGACTTTTAACAGCAAACAAATTGGCTATTCCATAACTGAATACCGAGCTCACCATATACATAGCCCCACCGGTAAAGCCGCTGGCCATGCCTGCATGCTTTGAAAAACGGCCAAGACAATAACCATAAATAATATTAAAAATAAAACCGCCACACAGGTGGATACAGATGGTAAAACCAATTAAGGTATACAAGTTACCCACAAAGGCACTACTACTGATCATCAAAAGCACCGTACCTAATTGAAAAACCAAGGCAGCAGTTACCTTACGCGCCAACGGTACATTAATTAACGATTTCGCAATAATACCACCAACCATAAGCGAAAGCCCTGATAATAATGAACTGTAACCCGTAACCACAGCCGAATAACCGAAAACACGTTCAATGATAAAAGGGCTTGATAAACTGTAAACCACTACTAAACCAAAACACACCCCTAATACCCCCAGTCCGAACATAAAATCAGGGGTCTTGAGCATTTTGCCATACGTTTCGGCAATAGACCTGACCTTAAAAGGATGAAAGTATTTTAAAGATTCACCACTGTAAATTAATTCGAGTACCAGAAAAATAAGGGATAACACACCGAGAAAATAGAAGTTGGCTCGCCAGCCAAACAGACTTTGCAAATAACCACCTAAAAAAGGCGCCATAATGGGTGCACAGGCCCAGATAATAGCAAAAAGGCTCACATAATGTTTTAATTTCGTGCCACTATATAAATCGACAAAATAAGCCCGTTTGCCCACCACAATCAATGCAATTGTTATGCCCTGGATAATCCGCATCACATAAATGACGTGAATATTGTCCGTAGTGGCAATAGCAAAACTGGTAAGCGAAAATAACGCAAGCGCAAAAGTACTGATTTTAAAACGGCCAAAACTATCCAAAATACTGCCAATAAATAGCTGGCTTACTCCTATGCTAAACATAAACAATACCAGCGAAAGCTGAATTGCTGAGGCAGAAACCTGCAAATCCTTGGCCATGGCAGGTAATGCCGGCAAATAAATATCAGTAGCAAAACCCGATAACGGAATGAGTGCAAATGCCAGGACAGTACTAAATCCCTGATGGTTTTCTTTTAAATTTTTCATTCATTTGTGATTTGACAATTACACCCAATAAAAGACCTATCGGTCTTTTATTGGGTGTAAAAAAATTAATTTCCGTGAGCCGCCTCAGAAACGCTTTTCCAGGTTTCGAAAGTGCTTAAACGTTCTTTGTAGGCTTGGGTTACTGCCGCATAAGCAAACTTCCCAAACAATACCCGTAAAGGTGGATTACTGTTATCAATCAGATCAAGTATAGGACCGGCCGTTGCCTGTGGATCGCCAAAAATGTCCGGAGCTGATGACGCTTCCTGAAAGCCTTGCTTTACCGGATTGTAAGCATCAATGCTGGTGGTTTGCACTGCCGAAGCTCCCGCCCAGTCTGTTGTATAGCCATTGGGTTCGACAAGGGTTACATGAATTCCGAAGTCTTTAAGTTCGCTGGCCAGTGTTTCACTTAGGCCTTCTACAGCGAATTTAGATGCGTTATAAATGCCTAATACGGGTAATGTTATTAGGCCTAAAAAGCTCGACACCTGAATAATGTGTCCGCTTTGCTGTGCACGCATAACAGGCAATACCGCTTGTGATAACCAAAGTACACCAAAGAAATTGGTCTCCATCTGACTGCGTGCTTCTGCTTCGCTGGTTTCTTCTATTGCACCGAATAAACCATAACCCGCATTGTTGATCAGCACATCAATCCGGCCAAAATGAGCTGCAACCTCTTTTACTGCAGCAAAACTGGCTTCCCGATTATTCACATCAAGCTGCACCGGTAGTAATTGATCGCTGTATTGCGACTTCAAATCCTTAAGCGATTCGAGATTTCTTACTGTTGCGGCTACTTTATCTCCGCGTTTTAAAAATGCTTCTGTCCAGATTTTTCCAAACCCGCGTGAAGCTCCTGTTATTAAAATTACCTTTGACATTTTATTTATTTCTATTTGTTTATTAATTTATTGCCTATTAGCTCAAAAAAGACCGATCGGTTTTTAATGAGTCAAAAAAAATTAAATCAGGTAAGATTCAAAGTCGACTTTGATACTATCTGTGATGATATTCATCTGCTCATTGGTTTCCAATACCTTGCTGCAGAGAATAGCGCCTTCAATCATCGCAAACACCTTGATGCTAAAGTTCCTGGCGTTGAGATCTGCACGTACTTCTCCATCTTCTATACCATCGCTCACAATATTAAAAATCCTTTTTTGTGCTGAACGGATTCCTTTTTTTACATATTCCTTTATGTTGTCGTTCGTATCATCGGATTCGGTGCCAAAATTCAGCAAAGGGCACCCCCCATCTTCAGTTTTAATACTTTTATAGGCTTCAATCAAGTTAAAAAGCTTCTCTTTCGCTGTTCTACCTTGCGCCACTGCCCTATCCAACGAATTAGCGAGCGATGTGGTTAAATAAAAGAAAGACTCTTTACAGATTTCATCTTTGTTTTCAAAGTTGCCATAAATCCCTCCTTTGGTTAATTTGGTCGCTTCCATAATGTCACTAAGCGATGTTGCTGCCATCCCTTTTTTATTGATAATGGTAGCCGATTTTTCAATAATAAATCTTCTGGTGCGTTCTGCCTTATTCATGATCATAGATTTAAGCCTCAAAATTAAACCATTTGGTATATTACAAAGAATACCTTTAAAAAAAAGACTTTTAAATTACTTATCTCTTGGTTTAATACCTTCAGTCCGCTTCGCCATTAGCATCACCGCTTAACACCGCGCTCATATAATCGAAGAATGGACGCATGGCAGCAAAGGTTTTTCCGGCACATTGCAGGAAACCTGGATCAAACACTTCCTGATCCTTAAATTTCCGTACTAACAGAAACTGTTTATAACGTAATAAATCAATTTCCGGATCATCCTTAGCAAAACCTTTTGGTGCTGTGGCCAATTGCTCCCCTTTTAGGCTACCGAAATTAGCAACAAATTCTTTACTGCCTATAATTTTCCTTAAAGGTGTCGCGTCAAAGGCAATATCATCTCTAATTAGCTTTATATCGGCCTGCGACGGTGCCCAGAAGCCACCTGCTACAAAACTATTTCCAGCCTCAATGTGAAAATAATACCCACCCCTCCGTTGTTTTGATGCACGTTTAAAACTGCCACTCCAGTGTGTTTTATATGGAGTTTTATCCTTGGAGAAACGGGTATCCCTGTAAATCCGGTAAAGACTTTTCTTCCCAGTCGGGGTTTCTATTACATCTGTTAAATTAAGTATGCCTAAAAGTGCAGATGCAAATTCTTCAATATGCGCTTGCTGCGTTATAAATTCATCTTTATGGGTATTAAACCATTCTCTGGTATTATTTGCTTTTAATTGGGTAAGAAACTCGATACTCGACGTAGGAATTGTAACAGTGTCTATGTTATTTTTACTCATTTTCCGATGTTAGAATTGAATCAAATATAGCGATGAAAAATAAAAGGTTTGTTGTAAACTGTAGATTTGTATTCCTATAATATTAAGATGCCAGTCAAGCCGGCGGTGACGGCCTGAGCTAAGGAATTGCAGATACAATGATATAGGTAATTTTTCAGTCGAAACGGCACCAAACCAACTTCTTCTAAAAAAATTTAATGGCAAAGCGCGTATCATTTTCTCCAAATGTTTTTAAGGAGAATTCGAAACCGTGGTTTAGCAGAATTTCCCTTACCAGGGTTAAACCTATTCCCTGGCCATCTTTTTTGGTACTGAAAAACGGACTAAATAAATTTGCGGTATTCTCTGGTGAAATGCCCTTACCAGAATCGGTAATCACCAGCATTTTTTTACCTTTATTCAGGTTAAACTGGATGAAGCCTCCATTTTCTATAGCTTCTATTCCATTCTTTACAATGTTAATGAATGCCTGCTCCATTTGCTCGGTATCAGCCTGGATTAAATAGGGTTTGTCTGGCAGGTCAAATTTAAATTTAACTTGTTTTTCACTGGCCTGAAAAAACATCAGTTCAGTTACAGATTTAAGTAAAGCGATTAAATCTATCCGTTCTTTTTTTGCTACCGGAATTTTAACTAAATCGGCAAAATTGCGCATAAATACGTTGAGATTCTGATTTCTGTCGACGGCAATTTTAAGTGCATTTTTAAGCTGATCGTCAACTTCGTTCGTCCACAAATGTTGTTGCGCCAAGGCAGTGTTCATAATTGAATTTACCGGACCAACGGTATTGTTTACTTCGTGGGCCATCATGCGGATGACTTTGCTGTAAACATTTTTTTCGGCTTCAAAAATCTCGGCAGTAACTTCTTCCATCATCACAAAAACGCGTTCGAAACCGCGGTCCATAAACCGCGATTTCTGGATTTTAAATGTCCGCAAGCCATCCAGCCGGATCGTTTTGGCTGTTCCGATATCCAGATCCTGAATGTGAAGAGATAAGACTTCAGGATTAGCTTGCAATACTACTGTGGCTTTAGGGTTAATCTGCTTAATTTGCCCATCAAAATCCAGTACAATAATGCCTGTTGGTGAAGTTTGAATTAGTTTTTCGAGAAAAAAATGCTGTTCTTGTTGTTTGGTACGTTCTTTACGCAATTCATCAATCATCCTGTTATACACATCTACCAGCTCATCAACCTCTTTTTTGCCTGTAAATAAAAATTTGACATTAAAATCCTGGTCTTTGATAGCCGAAATACCCTGCCTTAAATAAGTAAGCGGCAGGATAAGCTGTTTGTAGAGGTTAAGTGAAATTATTACCGAAACAATGATAAAAACTTCGGTAATGATGAAAATAGCCTTATTATCCTGAAATATAAAAAAGCTCATCACCAGGCAAATCAGGTGCAGGATAACCAGAAACAGGATATATTTAGTCTTCAGTTTCATTAAAGGGAATTTGATATTTTTCCAGGCGACGGTAAAGTGCATTCCTGGTAATTCCCAGAGAGGCTGCTGCTTTGGTAATCCTGTTTTTATGAAAATTCATGGCTTGCCTAACCATTTCAGCCTCCATTTGATCCAAAGTCATGGTACCTACACCCGGCAATTTGACCTGTTCATTTTTTATTGGCGATAAACTTAACTGGGCTTTGAAATCATCTGGTCTCAGTTCTTCATTTCGACTGATCAAAACTGTTCTTTCAACCAGATTTTTTAACTGGCGGATATTGCCAGGCAAAGGCAACCGCTGCAGCCAGCGCATGGCCGCCCCTGAAACCGTTAAACCGGGACGGTTATAAATTTCTTTCAGATTATTAATGAAGAAATTTACCAGCAAAGGTATATCTGCAACGCGTTCCCTAAGCGCAGGCAAATGAATGGTAATTAAGTTAATGCGATACAAAAGGTCCTCCCTGAAAACATTGGCAGCCACCATCTCATTCAGGTTTTTATTGGTCGCACAAACTACGCGGGCATCAACGGTTTTGGTACGGCTGCTGCCTAAAACCTCGTAGGTTCTGTCTTGCAATACGCGCAACAACTTTACCTGGCTTGCAGTTTCTAAATCACCAATTTCATCTAAGAAAATGGTCCCTTTATTGGCCATTTCAAATCGCCCTACGCGATCAAAACGGGCATCGGTAAAGGCTCCCCGTACATGGCCAAACATTTCACTTTCGAATAATGACGCGGAAATACCCCCCAGATTTACCTTCACAAAAGGTTTTACCGATCGGGTACTGTTTTCGTGTATAGCCTCCGCAATCAGTTCCTTTCCTGTACCACTTTCGCCGGTAATTAAAACCGATGCATTGGTTGCAGCAACACGCCCAATAGTTTCCAAAATGTTTAACAGGCCAGGATCTTCACCGATAATCTTTTCAAAATTGTATTTTTTATCCAGCTCTTTGCGTGTACGCGAGCGTGGCTGTTGCTGATTAAGCTGAAGCAGGGTTTTTACCGACTGCAGCACATAATCGTTATCCCAGGGCTTATTGATAAAATCGTTTGCACCAAGTTTCATACCCTGCACAGCCAGTTCAATACTCGCCCAGCCGGTAATCAGTATAATCGGCACTGTTGCATCAAAATGCCTGATCTTTTTCAACAACTCCATTCCTTCCTTACCAGAAGTATCGATCGAAAAGTTCAGATCGAGGATAATGAGCTCGGGGGATTGCGTTTTAACAATTTCAAAAGCCTTAACTGCTTCATCAGCGATAAGTACTTCAATTCCTGCACTTTTTAACAGCAGCGAAAGCGAAGTCCTTACCGCAATGTCATCATCAACAATTAATATCATATGCGAAGTTAAGATAAGAAATTATTCTTCATGCAATGCAATAGCCGGATGAATGCCAGCTGCCTGTTTGCCGGGATATAAAGAGCAGGCAAAAACCAGCAGATAAATAAATAAAACGGATAGTAGCATAGCCACGATATATACACTTGCGGGAATATTGAATACGCTGAGCAAAGGAAACTGAATGGCAAAAAAGCAGCCTACCAGGAGCGACATGGTGGCCAGAATCATAGCCTCCATTACCAACTGATAGGATACTGAGCTACCACTTGCCCCGATGGCGCGCCGCAACCCAATCTCACTCCTCCGTTTATTGATATTGTACCACAACACTCCAAATAAACCCAAAGCCACATTGATGATGAGGAAACCGGCAATGATAACAAAAATAATCATCGGCGTAGTAGTTACCTCATTTTTCGAATCGCGCATTTCATCTAAATGTTGGATTTCTACTGCATTTTTAACACTGGTTGCCATAAACTTATATAAATGGCTTTCGAATGTGGCATCGGCATTATCGCGTACCTTAAGCATAACAAAGTGTGTATATTTCATGTCACCTGTATCTAAACGGCTAAACATTGCGCTTCCGGCTGGCAGATAGTCTCCATTAGCTTTTATATCCTGTATCACGCCAATCACTTTCATTTTTTCCTTATCATCATAATTGCCCAGCAGTTGGCCTACGGCACTTGCATTGCCAAAAATCTTCTTTTCCAGCGTTTCGTTAATGATAATGCTTTTATTCTTAGCTACAGCATCTTCTGGCAAAAACCACCTGCCTCCCAGCAAACTTACTTTCCAAACTTTTTCATAATCTGGTCCTACCTGATAGTTATTTACGTAATCAAAATTTCTTCCATTTTGGTGTACTCCTGTACTCATGTTACTGTTTGAATAGGGAAAATTACTGCTTACATAGGTCACCTCTTCTACCTGTGGCATAGCTTTTAAAGATTTCCGAAGGTTATCGTAAAATGTGGCAAGTGAGTCGTGGTTTTTAGTCAACAAGCCGTTATCGTAACTGATGGCCCATACGCTTTTATATTCGAAACCTAACGGCTTGCTGTAGTTTTGATAATAATAGGTAAGGAAAGAAAAAACAGCAAATATAACCAGGAAAGAAACGAGAATTTCGGAAAGAAACAGGAAGTTCTGCTTCCGTTTGTTCCATATTAATTTAAATAAATGTTTGAACATCATAATATCTTTTATTTTAGAAGGCTATTGTGCTTTAAGTGCTTTGATCACATTCAGTTTCGACATGCGCCAGGCCGGATAAACACCAGAAATTAAACCGAAAAATATACAGGTAATAAAACTATACAAGAGTACAGTGAAATTCATAACCAGTCGCATATTCGAAATCAGGTTGGCGCTATTAATGAGGTAAATGGCAATTAAAGAGAAGATGACGCCAATAATACCACCTAAAAAAGTGAGGATCATATTCTCTACTATAAATTGGTAAACCAGATTTTTTGATGAGGCGCCAAAAGCCTTGCGCACGCCAATTTCTGATGATCGCTCCATGATCCTCGTAATATTGATGTTAACCAGATTAATGGTGGGCAACAATAAAAACAACAGCACGAAAATACTTAAAATTGAAACGACCTTTGTAATACCATTGTTGGCCCCGTCGCCGGCAATGCGGCGGGTCATACTGGTAAAGTACGGATCTGCATTGCTATATACTTTATCAAAATCTTTGGGTACAGGTATTTTACGCATCATTTGTTTAAACTCCAGCTCCATTTTAGGTACATCTGCCTTACTTTTAGCCAAAAGCACAGCACTGTACCCTCCCATCAGCTCGGGCTTTTTATAATTCTCTTTCGAAACAGTGTAAGGCAGATACATATCGCCCATTAAATTGTGGAGTGTTTTAGATACATTTCCTACCACGCCTATTACCCTGTAATTAACATTATCGGCCGATATGTATTTACCGGTTACGCTTGGCTCATCACCAAAATAAGCCTTCTTCGTTTCTTCAGAAATTACGGCAACCATATTAGCGTTATCTATGTCGCGTTGCGAATAAGGTTTGCCTTCCAAAAACCGGTACTCAAGTACATTCCAGTAGTCTGCATTGGTATATTTATAGCTGATTACGATCTTTTTGTTATTTACATAGGCATTAGAAGATTTAGCACCTGATGAAATGGCCATTTTTTCTACCGATTTTAAGGTTGATACGTAATGTTCCAAAAAATAAAAGGATACGTCGCTTCTGTTCATCCAGCCCTCTTTGGTATTTTTATATTCCATGGTGTTTACATACAGTGAACGTTCTCTTTTATAGTCAGGGTAATCGGGACTTAGCACTTTATCTGTAAAAGCAGTGGCCACCATTAAGATGGTAAGTGTAAAACTGATTCCGAATAAGCTGACGAAGGTGAAGAACTTTCTCCTTTTGAGTACAGCTATGGCGATTTTAAAGTAATTTTTTAACATAGCTGTATTTATTGAACCTGAGAACCATCGAAAAGCCTAACCAGGCGGTGTGTTTTATGCGCCATATTCTCGTCGTGTGTAACCATGACAATAGTGGTACCCTCTTTCTGATTGAGGTTGATCAGGATGTCCATAATCTCATTACCCATGGCACTATCTAAGTTACCAGTTGGCTCATCGGCCAGAATAATTTGAGGATTACCCACAATAGCCCTGGCAATGGCTACACGTTGCCGCTGACCACCCGAAAGCTGGGTAGGAAAGTGTTTTAACCGATTGCTTAATCCAACCTTTTCTAGCGCTTCGGCAGCTAGTTTTTTACGCTCTTTAGCTGATGAGTTGCGGTACAATAAAGGCAATTCTACATTATCCAACACCTGCAAATCGTTAATGAGGTGGTAACTCTGGAAGATAAAGCCCAGTTTCTCATTACGGAATTTAGCCAGTTTCTGATCAGAATAACTGCTGATATCCTGACGATCGATTTGTATGCTGCCTTTAGAAGGTTCATCCAGCAAGCCCATGATATTGAGCAGGGTACTTTTACCACAACCTGAGGGGCCCATAATAGACAAAAACTCCCCTTTGGCGATATCGAGATTAATGCCATTAATGGCCAGCGTTTCTACGGTATCGGTCCGGTAAACTTTTTCGATGTTCTGTAAGCGTATCATAATGTTTGATGTAAATTGGATGGTGTAAAATGTAAGGTTTTAAATATTGATTTAATAGTTGATTTTTTTATTTTGCTCAAAGTCGTAAAGCGATAAGTAGCGTAGCTGGTAATAGGCGGCCCAGAAATCGCGTAGCGAAGAAACATAATCGCGCTTGGCACGGTCGTTTTCCTGAAAAGCGATACTAAGATCAGTGATGCTCAAATTGCCGAGCACATAACGTTCGCTGGCGATTTTGTACTTTTCTGCAGCAATTTTTTCGGCTTTATCTGTTAGCTGTATCTGCTCCTTCATCATATTAAAAAGGGTAACCTGCGTAACAATTTGCTGCTTAAAGTTTTGCTTATCCTGTTCTACAGCATAGATGGTAAACTGTTCATTGGCCTGGGCAGTTTTGGTACGCGATTTAGATCGCCCCCAATCCATTACAGGGATAGAAAGCTGCAATTCTACCGATTGCTGGTTTTTAGGCGAGCGATAGACATCGAAAGCGTTAGTTGCTGCATTTGAATAACCCAGATTCGCCCTCAACGTGGCTTTCAGCCCATTTTCACCTTTGGCTTTGGCTACATCGCGCCGGGCTTCAGCTAATCTGCGAACAAAGGCAATCGCATCCGAGCGATTTTCATAAGCTTCACTAAGCACTTTTTCGGTAGCCACACTCATTTGCGCTACCGCCGTTGGCATATTCAGTTTTATCCGGTCATCACCTTCTATGCCGGTATAACTTCTTAAATTGAGTGTAGCAATTTCTACATCGCGTTTAGCCGTACCTACTGCTTTTTGCGCATTTAAAACCTCTAACTGCAACTGCAGGATTTCATTTTTAGAAATTTTACCCAATTCAAACTTGGTATCGGCAATGGTCAATATCCTTTGGGTATTGGCGTAATTCAGTTCGGCAATATCAAGATTAACCTGTGCCAGCAGCAGATCGAAAAAATACTCTGTTACTGTCACTGATATTTTCTCCTGTGTTTCGATAAAAACCTGTTTGCTTTCATTAAATTTCAGGGGTTCAATTTTTTTGTCCCACTTCAAAGCATTAAACTGCAATAAGGGCTGTGTATAACCCAAACCATAAGGAATGCCGTTATAAAGTACATTTTTACGGTCAAAATCGTCAAAACGCTGTAGTTGTGTAGTGCCGTAAATTGTTCCGCCGGTTGCGGCTATACTCTGACTAAAATTTAAGGTCAGGGAGGAATTATCGTAATGTACGGGTTGAAAAAGAATACTTCCGTTAGGCTGCTGCACCTGCGTGTAGGTTTTGGTATAGCCTGGCAATACACCTTCCAAAGCCAACTGAGGCTGGTAATTTGACTTAAATGTTCGCCATTCCCAGTATTTGGTTTCCTTAACCGTAATGGCTTGTTTGGCAGCAATTGAATTGGCTTTAGCCATTGCTACCACTTGTGACAAGCTTAATTTTAGCGTATCATTTTTAGGAAAGGCAAACACCCCGAAACCGATCCACCACAACAAAGGCATCATTAAAAATTTCTTTGTCATAACTTAATTGCTGATGGTTACCGTTTTAACATTTTTATAATCGCCCATATCCGAATTAATCACCTCGTCGCCAGCTCTTAAACCGCTTAAAACTTCTACATAATCGAAATTACTTAGCCCGGTTTTTACGGTTCGGCGCTCGGCAATACCATTTTTAAGTACAAAAACCTCTTGCTGGTTGGTGCCATTAAATGCCGGCCCATTGGCTACCCTCATAACACCATTATGCGTTGCGGTAACCAGAAAAACATCTACTTTTTGGTTCGGTCTTAACACTTTGCTATCCTTCTGGTTTAGCTGGATATCGAATGAAACAATTGCATTGTTTACGGCAGGTGAAATATTGACAATGAAACCTCTTAACTGCGTATCCCCCACGCGAATAATCGCAGTCATGTTGTTGTGGATTTTATCCAGTAAATTATCAGACATGCTGCCCGCCACTTTAAAACCACTTAAATCGGCAATGCGAACCAGCGCATCGCCCTCATGTACAGCCGAACCGATATTCTTATTTACCCAGGTAATTACACCGGGTCTCGTGGCAATTAAATCGGCCAGGTCGAGCCTGCGTTTCAGTGCATTAAGGTCGTTCCGTTGAATAGCAAGGGCAATTTCAGCTTCCCTGATCTCGATCTTCATGGTTTGCTGCTTGCTTCTGATTTCGTTTTCGAGCTGCAGCTTCTCGAGCTCAGCCACTTTAAGTTCAAGTTCGGCACGCTCTACATCTTCTTTAGTGCCCCCACCGGCTTTAAGCAACCTTTTAGCTGAAGAAACAGCGTCAGTGAGGTTACTGATTCGCAATTGTTTGATGCTGTTGTTGGATTTAATATCGAAAAAACTTTTTTCCAGATCGAGTTTGAGCTTGCTGATCTCGTTTTGTTTCGACTCCATCTGAAACTGAAGTTTATCGTAATCGGCCTGACTTACAGATTTATCGAGTGTTAAAATCGACTGGCCTTTTGTAACCTTATTACCGGCATCCATCAATACATTTTTAATGGAAGCATTGATGGGGCTGGTTAAAACTTCTTCAAATTCGGGAAGCACTTCACCTGTAGCATTGATGGTATTTTCAATAATACCCACTTCTACCCTCGCGGTTGTAATGTCGGTCAAGGTTAATGCAGGCTTGAAGTAAAACCTAACCAGCCAGATGCAAGCAATGATGATCAGCAGCGCAATACCAGCAATGAGGTATTTTTTCTGCTTCTTTTTAGCTAAAACGTCTTTTGCAATGAGTGTGTCCATCCAAATATTTTTAGCACATCCATTACAAGCCGGATACCAAAGTTAACATACTAAAAAACAGCTATTTACATATTAAACCAAAACAAAAAATGCCCGATATCGAACGTTTTGTGCTGTATCGGACAAAAAAAATGAATCTGATTTTTAAAATTATTGCACTTTAAAGCATAATCATCAATCTACTGGAATGTAATCGAAATAACCCCTAGTGCTAACAGTATTTTGTTATATTGGTCGCAATTTTTAGCAATATGACAAAACTGATCATGACTTGTATAGGCTGGCTGGGTGTACTGCTTTGTACTTTAGGTTATCTTTTATTGAGTTTAAAAGTTATTAAAGCAGAATCGTGGACATTTCAATTGCTCAATGTTATAGGTGGGCTTTGCTTAGCGGTAACTGCGATAGATACCAGCGACTTACCCAATGCAGCCGCAAACCTTTTGTGGATGTCGATCGGTATTTACGCTTTTGGCCGTCAGTTAAGGAGCCGTAAGCGGGTTAACCGAACTCAATTGCGGGATACCTAAAATCTGATAGGCCTTTCGTTTATAATAGTCAAGTCTTTCTGTATAAGCCTTCTTATCGCTTTCTAACGAGAGGTAAAAGTATGCCCCATCTATTAATACAAAAATCAAATCGGCTGTAGTATGTGGATTTTTAATTGCAGTAATTGCTTTTGTATTACAACGTTCAATCATTTCAGCAAGACCTTTGCGCAACGCATCCAATATGAGTTTATACTTTGCCTTGATCTTTTTTTCCCTGAAGGCCAGCGCATAAAAGGTATAAAACAGTCCATCATCAAAAAGCAGGTTCCACTTTTTAGAAAATAACATTTCTACTGTTTGCTGCAGGTCTTCGAGCCCGGGCTCGCCTTTATCTTTAATGGTATAAATGAGTAGGTACCGTTCTAATATGTAATCAATCAGTGCATAAGTGAGATCTTCTTTCGTTTCGAAATAATGGATAATCAAACTGGGATTGATATCCATTACCTTGGCTATTTTAGCTATTGACGTATTTTCATAGCCCTCTTTCTTGGCTACTTTATAAAATACCTTAATAATTTCCTGTTGTCTGGCTTCCTTCAGGCTTTTCCTACCCATGTGCTGTTAATTTGATTTGGCAAACTACTCAAAACTAATTCTATTCTCCAAATTTATTTTTTTAAATTGAATGAACGTTCAATTAATTTATTAATTTTTATTTAACTTCACCTTAACATGATATATTGAATTTAGCGACCGCTAAGCGCTTCAATTAATCTAAACCAAACAACTAATAATTAAAAGATGAAAAAAAATTTACTATGGATGCTCTGCGTCCTGAGCATACCCTTTAGTGGGTTTGCGCAAGAAATCACTGTTAAAGGGCTCGTCTCCGATGAGAAGACCAGGGAAACCCTGCCGGCTGTAAATGTGAGTGTAAAAGGAACGAACCTTCACTTTGCCACCAATAGCAGCGGAGCCTATACCATTAACAATATTAAAGCCAATGCCGTACTCATTTTTTCGTACATCGGTTATAAACAGCAGGAAATTGTTGTTGGTGGCAGAACAAAAATCGATGTTTCATTATCTCCTGATTATGCTAACCTAGATGAAGTAATGGTTGTTGGTTTTGGAACCAAGAAAAAAATAAACATTGCAGGTGCAATAGATCAAATTTCGGGAAAACAGCTAGAATCGAGACCCGTAACTAACGTATTGCAAGGTTTACAAGGTATTAGTCCCGGCCTTAATATTACTTATGCCGGTGGTGCACCGGGCAGTGTGCCCAACATCAATATCAGGGGCTATACTTCCATCAACGGTGGCTCGCCGTTAATCGTAATAGATGGTATCCCGGCAACCAGTAATGATGATATGCTGCGTTTAACGCCATCTGATATTACTTCTTTTACGGTGTTACGTGATGCAGCGTCTGCAGCTATTTATGGCGCAAGAGCAGCTTTTGGGGTAATTCTGATTACGACTAAACAAGGTGTGGCCGGTAACAACACCATCAGCTATAACACTTTTCAATCTTGGGCAAAACCAACTTTACTGCCTAAACCCGTAACCGATCCTTATATTTTCTCGAGGGTGTTAGAAACTGCTACCGATAATACCCCCTGGGATTATGTAAATTATAGTGACGAGTATTACCGCTGGGCAAAAGAAAGATCAGATAACCCATCAATATCCGATACACGCCTTAATCCTGCAGATCCTACCAAATGGGCCTACATGGGTAGCAACGACTGGTATAATTATTTTTTTAATAATTCCAGTTTATCCAAAAGCCATACACTCACCTTTTCGGGAGGTGCAACCGTAAACAATAAACCCTTAACTTATTACCTATCTGCCGATTACTCGCGCGATAACGGTTTAAATAAATTAACAGCCGATTACTGGGACCGTTATGGTATGCGGTCTAAAGTAGGTTTCTCACCTGTTTCATGGCTTAAAATCGACAACAACCTGAATATTTACGAAACCAAGAGGGCACTACCAAACGGTAATATTACCGACTTGTACTACCTGATGCCAACAGATGTAGCTAAAAACCCTGATGGTACCTGGGCCAATACGGCCGCGGGTAAACTGGCAGCTAAATTGGTAGATGGCGGAAATAACCTGCAAAAAATGTTTGGTTTCCAGAACATTACCAGCGCCACAGCATTATTCTTAAACGGTGATTTGCAGGTAAATGGTGATGCTTCATTTAAACGTGAACTATGGAAAACGCATAACGATAGCAAGAAATACAAAATCGGTTACGGTCCTAACGATATCCGTGAAGAAGGTGGAAATGGCTCAGTAACTGAAAACAATGGCTATCTGTACAACAATGCTTTTAACATATATACCACCTATAAAAAGACACTTGGCGATCATTTTTTTAGCGCCATGGTAGGTTTCAACAGCGAAGATTACAGCTATTCGACGGTTAATGCAAGTAAAGATTTACTCATTTCTTCTTCTTTACCCTACCTTTCGCTTACCAGTGGTACCGCTACGGCCAGCGCCGGTTATTCTGCTTACGCTACCAACAGTGCTTTTTCGAGGTTAAACTACACGTATAAAAACAAGTATATCCTGGAAGCGACCGGCAGGTATGATGGTTCATCAAGATTCCCGATAGAAAGACGCTGGGGATTCTTCCCTTCAGCATCTGCCGCCTGGATAGTAAGCGGTGAAGATTTCTTTAAAGCACTTTCTCCGGCAGTAAATACTTTTAAACTGCGTACCTCTTACGGCGATTTGGGCAACCAGAATGTTGGAGACTTTAGTTATATCCAATCGATAGCCACTGGTACCTCAGGCTATTTAATTGGTGGTAACGGACAAAATCAGGTCATTACCGGTGCCCCGGGACTGGTAATCGATCCGCAAACCTATACCTGGGAAAGGGTATCGACCTTAAACATGGGAACGGATATTGGCTTATTAAATGATAAACTTTCGTTCACTTTTGATTATTATATCCGCGACACCAAAGGTATGCTCGCTGCAGGACAAGAATTGCCGGGTGTAATTGGTACCACCCCACCACGCCAAAATGTAGCCGATCTGCGCACGAAAGGTTGGGAGCTTTCAGTAACCTATAGAGACCGGTTTGAAATTGCATCGAAACCTTTTAGCTTTGATGCCAAAATATTCCTGGCTGATTCTAAAGCTAAAATCACCAAGTTTAAAAATGACCAGAACCTGTTCTCAGGTTTCCGTGAAGGACAAACCATCGGTGAGATTTGGGGACTGGAAAACGACGGCGTTTTTCGTAGTAAAGCAGAAATTGCTGCTTTAGATGAATCAGCAATTATTCCATGGGGAGCCCTTTCAATTGTTGAAGGATGGCCTAAATATGTAGATCAGGACGGTAACAAAAAAATCGAAAGAGGATTAAGTTCGAACGACCCTAAGGATTTAAAAATTATCGGTAACAGTTCTGACCGGTATACCATTGGCGCTAACCTGAATATGGATTGGGGTGGTTTTGATCTCGCCGTGTTTTTACAGGGAGTACTAAAGAGAGATTTTTATCCTCACCATTATCTTTTCTGGGGCCCGTATCAGCAACCTTATGCAAACGTTTATCCATGGAACCTTGATTATTACCGTGGCACTGCAGATTCACCAGAACAAAGGGCCAAACATTCGGCTTCTTATATTGCTGCAGGTCTTGCTGATGCCAATACCGATTCGCAATATCCGGTATTACAATCGTGGCTTGCAGATGCCAACTATGGCGCTGGTTTGGATATTCCACAAACCAAGTACCTGCTTAACGGTGCTTACCTGCGTATTAAAAACGTATCGTTGGGTTATACCTTACCACAAAAATGGACTAAAAAATTTGGTGTGAACCGTTTGCGTGTTTACGCCACTGGCGAAAACCTGTATGAGTTTTCGTCTATCAAAAAGTTCATCGATCCGGAAGCTGTTAACCAGGGACCAACGGCCTGGGCCTATCCATACCAACGCAGATATGCTTTTGGTTTAAACCTCGATTTTTAACCTCAGGACATTCAAATCATTTCAAAATGAAAAAGTATATATATATCATATTTATCGCAACAACAGGTATGCTTGCTGCCTGTAAAAAAGGTGGGCTGGACCGTTTTCCGCAAAACTCGATTTCTCCCAACTTGTTTTTTAATACTGAAAGCGATTTAGCGCTTTATGTAAACGGGTTACTTTCTCAACCTGACCGCAATACTTATCTGAATGATCAAAGTACCGATAATGTGGCCACCACTGCAGCTGTTGAGGTCAAAAACATCATGCTTGGCAGTGCCAACGCCCAGAACATTACAACCGGCTGGAGCTGGAGCAGATTACGTAATATCAACTATTTTTTAGAGAATTACGGCAAAGCGCAGGTTTCCAGCGCGATTAAAAACCATTACGCTGGGCTTGCCCGTTATTACAGAGCGGAGTTTTATCTTGATAAAGTAAAACGCTTTTCAGATGTGCCCTGGTATTCAGGAACATTAGAGCCAAGCGATGAAGAGTTGTATAAACCACGCGATCCACGTACCTTAATTGTCGATAGCATTATGGCCGACCTGGATTTCGCCTATAAAAATGTAAAAGAAAGTGTACCTGTTGGTACACCGGGTAAATGGGCAGTAGCTACTTTATACGCCCGCGCTGCCTTGTACGAAGGCACTTACCGCAAATACCATAGCGAATTAAACCTGGGCGGAACTGCCAATACTTTTCTGCAAACTGCGGCCAGAGTAGCAGGTGAAATTATGGCTTCTAAAAAATTTACCATTTATAATACCAACCGCCCGGAACAGGATTATGGAGCATTGTTCTCCAGTCAGGATCTGACCGGAAACAGCGAAGTAATTTTGGCCAACATTTTCGACCTGAGTAAAAGTAAAGGACAAAATGTGAACAGTGTGGTATTTGGCGATTACGAACAAGCTCCTGCCAAAGACCTGATGTTGACCTACCTGATGAAAGACGGTACCCGTTTTACAGATGTAGCAGGTTATGCCCAAATGGGTTTTGTAGCAGAATTTAAAAACCGCGATCCGCGAATGTCACAAACTATGGTATACCCGGGCTGGATTATGGCACCCAATACCACTCCTTACATACAGCGTTTAAATAAAAATTTTACAGGCTACCACCAGTTGAAAGGTTACGTAAACAGTACCGATAACAATACTTTAAACGGGGTAGATTTTCCGGTTTATCGCTATGCCGAAATATTACTCAGCTATGCCGAGGCGCTTGCCGAACTGGGAACTTTAACCCAGGCAGATTTAGACCAATCGGTAAACCTCATCAGAAAAAGAGCAGGTATTCCCGATCTTAACATGGGTACTGCCAATGCCAATCCTGATGCTATATTACAACAACAATACCCTAATGTTGCGGCTAATGCGGGCGTAATCTTCGAGATCAGGCGCGAACGCAGGGTAGAATTTGCCTTCGAAAATCAGCGGTTTGACGACCTGATGCGCTGGAAAGCCGGCAAATTATTAACCAAAGGTCCTGAAGGCATGTACTTTAGTGGTTTAGGAAAATTCGATTTAACCGGCGATGGGGTTGACGACATTATACTGATTGACAGAACAGCAACCATTCCGGCTGAAGATCAGAAAGAGAAAAATTCGTTAGGTATAAAACTGATTTATTACCGCGCCGGAACCATTGGAACCGATGCAACAGTATACTTAAAAGCTGGTAATGGTGGTGGCAACATTGTAACCGAAAGTGCAACCAGGACTTTTGAAGAACCTAAATTCTACTACCGTCCTATCCCGCAACAACAAATAGTATTAAACCCTAAACTAAAACAGATTTTCGGCTGGTAAAACCATGGAAATAAAAAGAAGAACCCTATTAAAAACTGTTGGTATGGCTGCCGGTGCATTAGTAACCGGTAGCCTGCCTACCCTCGCCAGTCCAACAGATAACCGGAAAAACAAAAAGCTGGCATTAACTGTGGCGCACATTACAGATGTACACATCCGCAGGGGCGATAATGCACCTGAACGTTTTAAGCGTTGTTTAAAGCAGCTAATTGAGCAGCATAAACCTGATTTTTTCTTAAACGGTGGCGATTCTATTAACGATGCTTCCTACGATAATGTGGTGAGAGATCAGGTTACTGAACAATGGGCCATCTGGGACGACTGTCTTCAACAAATTGGAAAGCAGGAAATATACAGCTGCATTGGCAACCACGATCCCTGGTGGAAAGCACCTGCAAAAACAGACGAAATGTATGGCAAAGATTATGTTGTTAAGCGTTTAAAAATCCCGAGCCGTTATTATAACTTTTCAAAAAAGAGCTGGCACTTCATCATTTTGGATGGTAATAACAGTAAAATATCGCTGGATGAAGAACAGTATAAATGGCTGGAACAGGAGTTAGAAAAATTACCTGCGGCTACACCTACTGTAATCATGTCGCACTATCCCATTCTTGGTACCACGCAAGTACTGGTAGGTGGCGGTCATTCGGATGCCAAAAAGTTAAAAGACCTCTTTTACAAAAACCGTGATAAAGTGAGAATCTGTCTCAGCGGCCATAACCACCTTTCTGACCATACGACCTATAACGATGTGTTGTATTGCTGTAATGGGGCCATGAGCGGTTTTTGGTGGGGAAAAGGAGATGCCGAATCAGCCGGAACGGGTTATTACCTTGAAACACCACCTGGATATGCCATATTGAAACTCTATACTGACGGCACCGTAGAAAACACCTATTACCCACATTCTTTTTAACATTAGCACCTTAAGAAATGACATCGTTAAAAACAATTGTTGCTATAGCTTGTATTTGTTTATCCGTTGCTTCCCAGGCTCAGCAACGCCAGCAAAAAGTAGTATACATCATTGCTGATGGTATCCCTGCAGATGTGCTGGAACGCGAAAACCTGCCCAATTTTAAAAAAATTATTACTGCAGGTTCTTACACGCGCATGCACGTGGGGGGCGATAGAGGTACCTATAACGAAACGCCAACCATTTCGGCAGTTGGTTACAATAGCCTGCTTACCGGTACCTGGGTTAATAAACACAATGTGCCCGATAATGATATTAAAGACCCCAACTACAATTATCAGCATATTTTCAGGTTGTTTAAAAACCAATATCCAAACCAAAAAACGGCTATTTTTTCGAGCTGGACCGATAACCGCACCAAATTATTGGGCGATGGACTGAATGCAACAGCTAACTTTAAGCCCGACTATGCATTTGATGGCTATGAACTGGACACCGCTAGCTTTAAGCACGACAAAAAATCAGCCTACATGCACCTCATTGATGAAGAAGTAGTAAAACAGGCCGCAAATACCTTAAAGCAGAATGCACCTGATCTTTCATGGATTTACCTCGAATATACTGATGATATGGGACACCGCTACGGCGATAGTCCGGAGTTTGCTAATGCAATTGCCTTACTTGATGCACAAGTAGGAAAAATTTGGGATGCCATTAGCTATCGTCAGCAGAAATTTAAAGAGGACTGGTTGATTATCATTACTACGGATCACGGTCGTGATGAAAAGACAGGTCGCGGCCATGGCGGGCAATCAGACAGGCAAAGAACTACCTGGATGGTGAGCAATTACAAAAACCTGAATACCTATGCCCGGTATTTTGATATAGGAGTAGTAGATATTATGCCATCCATAGCCCGTTATTTAAATGTAAAACTGCCCGAAAGTGTATTGTGGGAAATCGATGGAACACCATTTATTGGTCCGGTTTCTTTAGCCAATCTTAAAGTTAATTTCATCCAGAAACACCTCGATATTAGCTGGAAAGCATTAGCAAAAAGTGGAAAGGTAAAAATATGGCTAACTACCGGTAACGATTTCAAAACCGGAGGAAAGGATAAATACCAATTACTGGCAACTGTTGACCTGAATCAGGAGCATTACTTTGCAGATTTGAAAGATTATCCATCCACATTCTATAAAATTATAGTAGCTGGCGCAGATAATAGCCTGAATAAGTGGATCATCATTAATTAAGAAAAAGAAGTATCAAGTAGCGGGTATCAGGAAAATCCACAACAGATTTTCAGTACCTGATACTTGATTCTCAAAAGCCTTACAAAGTCAAACTATCCCATATCACCTGGTAAACATCTACCGGAGCTAAAGGTTTATCGATCTTGTTAGCTGTAACCAATATTGGTTTAAATTCATCTCTAGTGTTAATGCGCCCATGCGAGCCTTTAATTAGAGTCGCATCAAGCGGAATCACATCCATCACATACCTAAATCCTGTTTTCTTTCTCAGCAACTTATAGCCTGCACGTAGTTTAGAGGTCATAAACATTTCAACCGGATCGTAACCGGGCTTTTTATGGATATCAACAACCCTCGCATAATCGGGAGCTTTGGCATCATCTAACCAGAAATAATAAGTAAACCAGCTATTTTCATCGGCCATCAATACCAAATCTCCGGAGCGTTCGTGATTAATGTGGTGTGCTACTTGTTCAGCTTTGTCCAATATTAATTCAATACCCGTAACAGTTTTAAGCAAAGCCTTTACTTTTTCGGTAACTGATGGATCGTTAATGTACACATGCGCAATCTGATGATCAGCCACCACAAATGCTTTTGAGGCACCGGCATCAAGCAATTCTAAACCACGTTCTTCGCGGATTTGGATTAAACCATTCTCTCTGAACAAGCGGTTAAGGTGAATAGGATTGTTGACCGGAGCAATACCATATTCAGAAAGTAAAATTACGCGCGCCCCCCTGCTTTCATAAAAAGCAACCAAATCTGCTACTACCTGATCAACTTCCTGCAATTCAGCACCAATTTTGGTTTCATCTGGACCGAACTTTTGTAAGCAATAATCGAGGTGCGGCAAATAAATCAGGCTTAATGTTGGGTTATGCAATTTTTCTGTTTCCATAGCCGCATCAGCAATCCACCTGGTCGATTTAATATTAGCTCCCGGCCCCCAGAACTGAAATAGCGGGAATTGGCCTAACTTCTCTTGTAAATAATCTCTAAGTTCGGCGGGTTGCGAATAACAATCGGGCAGTTTACGGCCATCGGCCAGGTAATTAGGCCGCGGTGTTACCGAATAATCAACTGTCGAATACATATTGTACCACCAGAACATGTTGGCACAGGTAAAATTAGGGTCTTCTTGTTTCGCTTTATCCCAAATCTTGTCGCCCTGCACCAGTTTGTTCGACTGTTTCCAAAACTTTACTTCGCACTCTGCATGATCGTACCAGCCATTACCCACAATACCATTCGCTGAAGGGTATGTACCTGTTAAATAAGCCGATTGTGCAGCCGTGGTAACCGCAGGAAGTAAAGTTGCTACGGTAGTTAAGTATTTTTCGGCAATATATTTCTGCAGGAAAGGCGTATTGGCGCCAATAACTGACTTAGATAAGCCAACAATATCGATTACAACTGTTTTGTGCATGTTTTTACTGTGCTAATGTATTTTTTACCCAATCCAGCTCGCGGATAATGGATTCGTTTAGTGGTGCTTTCAATTGCGCTGGTAATACTTCCCAGGTGTAGGTTTCCACCTCAAGGTGATTGGTAAAGGGATTATCTTTTTGTAAGGCCAGTACGGTTCTGATATCAGCCTGGGTAGATTGGATTAAGCCCATATCTTCTACAAAAATCGGCACATGGAAATGCGCCCGCCATTCTTGAACATTCTCCCTTTCAGCATCAGCCAATGCAATGGAAAGATCCGGGTAGCGGATCAAAGCACCATCGTTTTGCAGTGCAATTACCTGATGCAGATAAACCGGTTCATCAAAACCGGCAAGTGCATCCAGCACAGCCTTTCTATCGGTACCAGCTTTTGGTAATTCAGCCTTTAAAGCTGCGCTGATTTGTATTTTACCAACTTTTATGCCTTTCTCCTCCAGTTCCTGCACAATTATAGCGTGTGGTTCGTAACCAATGGCAAAATGACAAACATCATAACACAGATTAATGTGCGTTTTAATCATTTCTTCGGCCTTTTCAGCAGTAAAACCTAAATGGTCTGTCCGTGTAGCTTTTCCTGCAGTTAAAAGTTCATTTTCATACCAGTCGATAAATTCAGCTCCCGATTCGAGAAAACCATCGGGCTCTGGTTCAATATCGAGATGGATCAGTTTACCACTGTTTTGGTAAATTTTATGCAGCGCTTCGGCCACAACCAGAATATGTGCTGTAGCTTTAATTGTTGCAGCTTTCCTGTCGGCAGCATTTTCAAACCAGGGTTTATAGCTTAATGGCGAAGTAGAAATACCGGCATCCATATGAGCCGGAACCAGCTGTGCTAATATTTCAGCCAGACGTAAGGTATAGTCTACTCTTTCTTTAGTGGTCCAATCGGGTGCATGTACCTGGTCTTTAACCCGGGTATGGTGAAAGCCCCCATAAGGGAAACCATTCATCGTAAAAACATAGCCCCCTTTGCTATCCAGCCATTGTTTAAATTCATTTAAATGCCCTTCGCCAAGTAATTCAATACTGGCTTGATTAGAAAGGCGCAAGCCAATCCCCATAGGCTCATTAGGCGATAAACTTTGTTTTAACTTCGGAAAACTATCTTTTAGCACGGCAAAGTGTGCCGACCAGCTTTCGCCTGCATATATGTTGGTACAAAAGGTTAAATGACCTGAATTTAATTTCATAGTACAGTATTAGTTGAATGAGCGGCGGCCTGATGCTGAAGTGATTCTGCCGCTTGTTTTAATATTGCAGCATCTATTTCGTGAACTTCTTCCCCCTTACCCAAAGCGGTAAGTAAGGTAATCGTTAACTGCCCGCCCAAATGCTCTCTAAATTCTTCTAAACCTCTTAAAATAGGACTATTATCATCTTCTACCTGAAGAAGTGGATGAGTTAATTCAAAACCAAGGGCCTGAATTACTGCAATTACCCTTTGGGCATCTTCAGTACTTATTCTGCCAGACAGGTTCGAGTATACAGTATCTAAAGCAATGCCCATGGCCACAGCTTCGCCATGCCTGATTTCGAAATTGGTTAAATATTCCAGTTTGTGCGCACTCCAATGGCCAAAATCAAGCGGGCGTGCTGATCCGTTTTCGAAAGGATCGGCACTGCGGATATGCTCTAAATGCAATTTGGCGCATTTCCAGATCTGGTAGTTCATGGCTTCCCTGTCGCGGTTGGCCAATGCCACAGCATTCGCTTCCAGCCATTCGAAAAACTCCAGATCTTTAATCAATGCTACCTTAATAGCCTCGGCAATACCTGAGCGCCAATCGCGGTCAGACAGGCTGTTCAACAACAACTCATCATTAAATACGGCAACAGGGGGAGAAAAGGTGCCCAGGAAGTTTTTCTTATTGAAGTAGTTGATCCCGTTTTTTACGCCAACTCCCGAATCGTTTTGGGAAAGCACAGTGCTTGGAATACGGACGTGTTTAATGCCCCTATGCGCAATGGTAGCAGCATAGCCTACCATATCGAGCACAGCACCACCACCTATAGCCGCTACGAAAGAATGCCTGTCGATACCATAGGTATTAATGGCTTCTAAAACGCGGTCAAGATATTGGGTATCATTTTTAACCAGCTCGCCACCGGGAATTACTATAATATCCTGAACCAATTGCGTTTGATTATATTGGCTAAAGTATTGCTTTATTTCATCAATTAAACCTGTATGTGCCTCCGCTACCCCTTCATCAATCACAAAAAGAATCTTTTTTATGGTTACGGCTGGATTAAGCTGATACAGAAAATCACTAAAGAGGGTATTATCAACAGCAAAAAGTGCTGAGGTAAAGAAAACATTATAATTATACTGTACAGTAAATGATTGTTGTAAATGTTCCATAATAATTGGATTTCAGTTTAAATCGGATCAGGTTACGGCAAATAGTTTAGAGAGCCCCATAGAAACAGGCAACAAAGCCGCAATTACGAAAGCAAGGATCAGTGCATCGAAAGTGACTGCCCATGCTGCATCCATCAAAATTAACGATATTACACCAGCTTTAACTGCTGCACCAATGTTTTTACCCACCGGTTGCTTTATAGCTTTTAAAAGCGGTTTAAAAATCATGAAAGTAAAAGGAAGTAAAAACAGCAGCGACCACAATAACCTATCATTAATGAATGCAAAGTAAGCAATGGCACAGATTACAATGCCATATAATAAAGCAGCCAGATATAAATTTTTAGCTGTGCCACCATGCACTTCACCGCGGCTGGTCATAGTGATAGAGAAAATATAAATTACCGGAATAACGGCCAGGTAGTAATGGCTGTACAACATTACAGGCGCAATGCTTAATCCCAATAAGAGGTTAAAACCGCGGCACAGCCCCATATTTAACGGACCAAAAAACGAATGGTGCTTGCCAAATTTATTGTAAAGCAAGGCAAATACTGCAACTAAAATTGCCAGCATACCTGATGGCATACTGTTTAAAAAAGCCAGACCAACGGCTGCCAATAACAATAAGCTTCCTAAAAGTGTTGCGCTTTGCAAGCTAATGATCCCACTTGGAATAGCCCGTTCCGGACGCTCTATTTTATCCAGTTCGGCATCAAAAACATCGTTAAAAACAATACCTCCGGCATACAGACAGGCTGTAGATGCACATAAATAAAAAACTGATAACCATGGAATGGCAAAACCAGCAGTTAAAATACCAGAAATAGCAATACCAGCTAAAATATCGGCTACCGAAGTAACCACATTTGCCGGGCGCATCATACGCAGGTAAACGATTATTTTTTTCAAGGTACTAACTAATAATTATTGACGACTTGTCTGTACGGGGTTGTTGTCCGCCGCGCAAAATGGTATTACCTTCAAATTTTACAGATTGATCAATACTTTGCGGAGCATTAAAATCAGCTTCATCAATTTGTCCGCTTTGGGCAAACGCTGTAATAGCATTGCGGTAGGTTACCAGTTCGATAGCTTCATTGCTTAAACCACGCATTTTCATTAAAGCTGCTGTTTTTGGCACGGCCAATGGATCGCTAATGCCCCAGTCGGCAGCAGAATTAACCATAATACGTTCAGGCCCATATTGTTTTACAATTTCTACCATACGCTCGTTACCCATTTTGGTAAAAGGATAAATGGTAAACGCCGCAAAAAAGCCTCTGTCCAATACCTCTTTAACAGTTTCTTCATTATTATGATCCACAATAACACTATACGGATCAAGACCATGTTCTATCGCAATATCCATACTGCGTTGTGTACCTTTTTTCTTATCGCGGTGCGGCGTATGGATTTGTACCGGAAGGCCAGCTTCTTTAGCCAGTTCAAGTTGTGCCCTGTAATATTTTTCTTCAGCAGCGGTTTGGTCGTCAAAACCGATTTCACCAATCCCTACTACTCCTTCTTTGTAAATAAACAATGGCAAAATCTCCATCACCTGTTCGGCCAGGCTTTCGTTATTGGCCTCTCTTGAATTTAAACCAATGGTACAGTAATGTTTAATACCAAATTGTGATGAACGAAATCTTTCCCAGCCAATTAAACTGCTGTAGTAATCTCTAAAACTATCTAAGCCCGTACGGGGCTGACCTAGCCAAAAAGCAGGTTCTATCAAAGCAACCACACCTGCATCGGCCATTGCCTGGTAATCGTCGGTAGTTCTAGAAGTCATGTGAACATGTGGATCAAAGAATTTCATGCCACTAACCACACTAATATCAAACGCTTCGGGCTCTCCCATCATCGCTTTATCTCTTTCAATTGAATTACTGCAACACATATGTAATTATATTTTTTCTTTGTTTGGTTAAAATTGGTCCCAGCTTAAACTGTCTGTAGCTAAAAAGTTTTGAAGCTCAGGGAAAGTATTGATATAGTCTTTTGCCGGCTGATAACCGGAAGCAGCAACCGCAAGTGCAATAGCACGTTGCTCTACCTGGTCATATTGTCGTAAACCGGCTTTCAGTACTTCAAAAATTTCTGCATTGGTAAACTTACCGACGAGGCGCCATAACTGCGGATTCACTTTACGTCCGGCAGCCCAACGCTCTTTAGCATAATCAGTTAAAGTTAATGCGAGCGCAATATTAGCCCGCTCATCTAAGCCTGCAATGAGGCTAATATTCTTCTCTGTAAAAAATGCTTTTAACACCAGTTGATTCCAGGCGGCTTCATCAAGATACTGTGAAGGATATGGATTATTTTCCATAATGGCTTCCAATACAGACCCGATGTTACTCCTGATTCCCTCTGCACAACGCATTGTCCAGATCTCCGGAAAGGGCAAAAACGGAAGTGCAGAATACAGCGCCACGGCTTCATTCATTTCTGCCGATAAGAATAACTGACTGATTGTAGCATATAACTCATCCTGATTGGTAGCGGGCAAATTACTCAACAACCAAACCCTGCAAAGTCTGTCGATACTCCATTGAGCGATATAAGTCAGTCCTGCTTCTTTAAGCGCCGCTAACTGTGAATCAGAAAGCTGAACAATGGCTTTTCCTGTTTTGCGTGGTGCCATTACAAAAGCCTTCCCAATGTCACCTACCTGGTCAGCGGTTGCTTCCCGGGCCTCCAGCCAGTTAAGTCCTTCGCCGGTTAGATTGGTTTTTAATATATCAAGTAACAGTTTATTAGCCGCTACCACATCACATTCTTTCATCATCACGAAAATTTAGGATCAATACCTGTTTCTTTTAGATAGTGCCGGCGGCAACTAAATAGTCAATCAGCAGGGCTCCTGTAATAATCAATAAGCCAAAAAATTCTCTCGTTTGTTCGATGTAAGGTTTAGTAGCCTGCATACTCTCTACCAAACTAGGTCTTTTATATTTCATTACCCAATCACGCACACCATCTTTTGCGAAAAATAAGATTACTGCGTAGACAAGATAAAAGGCCATTAAGAACAAATAAACCAATGGGTAATACAGACCAAAAACAGCTAAGCCACAGCAAATTGCAGCACTCATATAAATAGATACCCAAAGGTAAGGATCTTCGTCGTTAAGGTTAACGTAAGCAAAACCTACAAAAGATAAACAGAAGATACTGTTGAGAATTATTAAAAGCATTTGAATTTTAAAAAATTTAAATCTAGTTAAATCGATTTTTTAAAACAACCGAAAGGACAAAGTTATTTAAACTCACAGTTTTTTAAACCTAGATTTGTAAAATTATAGTCTCTTTTAGCATTGGGATTTGGTTGAACTGCTTAGACTGTGATATACAGCTTGCTGACCCACATATTGTAACAAACATGTTTACATTATCTTGCAGGCTTAAAGAGGGCTTTTTCTACCTTAGTTTTATGAAAAAGCTAGTTCTGTTTCTTTTATGCGGCATGGTAACTGCACGCACTTTGGCCCAGCAAACCCAAAAACCTATGTTGTATGGCAGTAACTGGATGGCCATTACCGGAAAACCAATGGCAGCAACAGCCGGATCGATGATTTTTCAGCAAGGAGGCAATGCGGTAGATGCTGCTTGTGCCATGCTGGCTGCCACTTGCACCATGTGGGATACGCTGAGCTGGGGAGGCGAAACACAAGCACTGATTTACAACCCTAAAACAGGCAAAGTAATTGCCATTAACGCTATGGGTATCGCACCCACAGGTGCAACAGCCGATTTTTTTAAAAGTAAAGGATATAATTTCCCTCCCGAATATGGTCCGCTGGCAGCCACTACGCCCGGTACCCCCGGTGGATTAATTTACATGCTGAGCCAGTATGGCACCATGAGCCTTGGACAGGTATTGGCTCCGGCCATGCACATGGCAGCAGGTTATGCAATTGAAGCACAGGCAGCCAACAGTATCGAACGCGATAAAGAACGGATCAAAACCTGGCCATACAGTAAAAAAGTATTTTTAACACACCCGGGCGAAAAACGCGAGGCACCGGAAGCCGGCGAGATTTTTATACAAAAAGATCTGCTTACTACCCTTACTAAAATGGTTGAAGCCGAGAAAGAATCCTTGAAAAAAGGGAAAAGCCGTAAAGAGGCGCTAATGGCCGCTTATGATCGTTTTTATAAAGGCGATATTGCCCGTGAGTTTGTAAGAGGCAGCAAAGAACAGGGTGGCTTAATTACCATGGATGACCTCGCCAAATGGAAGCCCGTTGAAGAGACTCCGCTAAGCACCAATTACAAAGGCATTGAAGTTTATAAGTTACAGCAATGGACACAAGGGCCTATGCTTTTGCAGGCGCTAAACATCCTGGAAAACTTTAATCTGAAAGAAATGGGCTATAATAGTCCGAAATACATCCATACGGTATATCAGGCCATGAACATGGCTTTTGCCGATCGTGATTTTTACTATGGCGACCCCAACCAGATGCCTGCGGAACCGATGAAAGGCTTGTTAAGTAAGGATTACGCAAAACAACGTGCTGCGTTAATTCAATTTGAAAAGAACGATGCTAAAATCGGACCGGGTGATCCCTATCCTTTTCAGGGACAAAAAAATCCTTATCTCAACCTGTTAAAAAGCCGTGGTTTTGAAATTGATACCACCAAACGCAATTTTGCACCAAAACATGATTTAGGAAATTATACGCCAAAAGAGCTATATGAAGACCGTTTATGGAGGGGAACAACTTCTATTGAGGCAGCGGACAAAGAGGGCTGGGTAGTTTCGGTAACACCAAGCGGTGGCTGGCTGCCGGCCTGCATCGCAGGAAATACAGGCATTGGTATGAGCCAGCGTATGCAGAGTTTTGTGCTCGACTCAACCCTGAATCCTTTTAATGTAGTCGCGCCAGGTAAACGTCCAAGGGTAACCTTATCGCCATCGTTATTTTTTAAAAATGGTAAACCTTATGTCTCAGCTGCTGTACAAGGTGGCGATACCCAAGACCAGAACTTATTACAGTTCTTTTTAAATATGGCCGAATTTGCCATGACGGTGCAAAAAGCAACAGAAGCTGCTAATTTTAACACCAACCAATTATGGCTTTCGCTGGGTGGAAGCAAAACAGCAGATAGGGCACCAAAGGCCGGACAGATTTTATTGAACAGCAACACCAAAGAAGAAGTGCGCACAGCTTTGAAAAACATGGGATATACGCTCAGTTTTGGCGATCGTACCAGCGGACCAATTAATGCAATTTATTTTGACCGGGAACACGGTACCTTATGGGGAGGTTCGAGCAATCATGGGGAAGATTATGGTATCGGCTGGTAGTGGAGGCTATCTGTTTTAATCTTTCCAGCCGAAACTATAGCTTGCTTTAACCGGATGAACGGTGAGTTCGAAATCTTCGCTAAAATCTGAATTAAAAAGCCGGAAGCGAACCGGCCATTCATCTTTGAGCAGGGCAGAAACAAACTTTGAAAAAATGCCTGTAAAACTTCTGAAACTCACGGCCTCCTTGCAGACGATCAGGTATTCAGCATCTGATTGGGTAACCACTTCAGCAATTACATTTCCCCAGCGTGACATGAGCTCTACGGGCAACTGGTGGTAATGTTGCGATTCGATCACCTTGTAAATGCCTTCAAGCAATGCATCTGAAAGCGGATTGCCACTTAACTGTTGCCATTTACCGTTCCACTTTTCTAAACTACCTAACAGCTCACCATCCTGAACCAAACGCCAGGGCTCATTTTGCGAAAACTGAATAAGCTGATAGTGGCTTGATTTTTCACCGCTTTGCGGAAAGAAATAGTCTAATTCAATCATGTTTTATTTTGTAGGGATACACAAACCTACAAAATAAATACTAAAAATAATAGCATTTTTACGGTATTTTTTCCAGCTTATAAATATGATACTTTAACATAATCCAATATCAGTTAAGCGGGGGACATACTAATATCGTTAGTTTTTAGAATAATGTACAATCGCATATAAACCTGATCAGTCCATCGACATTACTAAAATGGCAAACATCATAAACATAATATTTTACTGTATTAATATTCAAATATTTACAAAAAACAATTAAAATAAAAGATGAGCAAAAAAAATTGCATAATCATTTGATAAAAGTTTCATTATGGCTAAAATAATGTTGCAATTTTAGCTTGCTAAAAGCTTTTAAACAGGATTGTTTTAAGGTGTTTGAGAATGGGAATATCTATAAAAATCAGTATGCAATAATCCAGTAAACCAGTGCAATTGTAATAGAGACAAAAGGTAGAAAGGATGAAATTTTTAGCTAATCTGCCGAGTCACCTAAATCTAGAGCAGCATCTGCGGCACATAGCCTGCAGTAAACATATTAACGAAGGATTCAGGTGTTAATACTGCTACTTTATCGCTTACGGGAAAAGGAATTGGTTTTTCGTAGCCAGCGGGTGTCCACAGGTACAATTGTTTGTCTTTAACCAGATAAGGGTTATTTCGATAAGAAACAAAAACCCCTGCGGGTAGCAGCTCTAAACTTTTACTGTAATAAATTTTAGTTTTATCAGCTGCAATCCTTTCGCGCTGCAAGATATTATCGATTTCGGTGACCGCGGTTTTCATATCAAACCCGTACTCTGGATTACCTGCTAACCAATACCTTTTAAAGCGTTGATGATCTGCATAACGACACTGAAAACATGGTCTGTGTCCTGCTGAAAAGGCAGTTGCTTCATCCAAAAAGAAAAGCTCTGTCCAGCGGTTGGGTTGCATTACTTCTCGGTGTCTGCCCCTGAATTCAAGCACACAAGTAATCCATGCCTTAACCTTAAACTGGCGTACAATTGCTTTACCGGCATTATGGATTACCCCACGGTTACCCAGCCAGGCACCCCTGTGTGGGGTCTTAATGATTTGCCCGAAAGGATTTACGCGATTTTGCAGCATGCCGGTATTTGGTTCTTAATTTGCCAGGACTTGCGATTCTTCTACAGCTCCTGATGTGGCTTTTAACTCAAATTCACCAATTAGCGCATCTTTGACCAGGCGGTAGGCATGATCTTTGGCTTCGGCAAAGGAAATATCATATTTGCGCCCCACACCTTGAATGTGTACCGGAAAACGCGAAAGCAGTTTATCGTAATAAGCATCGAGCACCTCGCCGCCGGGCATGGTAAAACTTAAACGAAGCTGAAAACGCCTTAACAAAGCCGGATCGATAAATGATTCGTAATTCGTGGCGCAGATTAACAAAGCATTATCAGGAAAATAATCAATCATCTGAATCATGGTGGTCACCAGCCGGTGCATTTCGCCAACATCCTTATCGCCCTCGCTCCTCGCCTTGCCTATCTGGTCAAATTCGTCAAGAAAAAGAACTGCTTTCTCCCTTTTTGCTTTATCGAAAACCATTTTAACATGCTGGGCGGTTTCACCTAAGCGGGCACTGATTACGTTACTGAGGTTAAGCACCAGCAGATTCTTACCCAGCGCACCTGCTATAGCCTTAGCAGTAGTGGTTTTACCACAACCCGAACTACCATGCAACATCACTTTATTATTAACTGGTAATTCGTACCGGCGCAGTTGCTCTATGTAACTGTGCTCCCTGATCAGTTGGTTAAGCAGAATTCGATTATGCTCATCTAAAAACAAATCATTTAACTGAATCTGTTCTTTATCATTTATAATCAGGTCGGCTATATTCATCATCCCATTAAGTATTATCGTTTTGCAAAAATAAAACTTAAACCCGAATTTAATTTCAAAGTGTAGGTATTGGGATAAGTATTTACATATCCATAGCATATCTACCCTTTCATTCTGTTAATATGCATGATTAAACCACATATTTCGTTAATTTAGCCATATCGCAAAAGCTTAATCTTTATTTTTGAGGCATGTTTGATTTTAGACTGAAGGTTTTTTACATCGTTGCTAAACGGCTTAACTTTACCAGGGCAGCCGAAGAATTATTTATTACTCAACCCGCAGTAACCAAGCATATACAGGAGATAGAGGCATTTTACAAAACCAGGCTTTTTGACCGGAACGGAACTAAAATTAAAATTACACAGGCAGGTAATATTCTCTTAAAACATGCAGAAGCCCTGATAAACATTCACCGCAATATCGATTTTGAACTTTCGGCACTTGCAAAGAATATGAAAGGGACGCTTCGTATAGGTGCAAGTACAACCATTGCCCAGTACTTTTTGCCGAAGTACCTGGCTTCTTTCCGGCTGCAATTTCCGGATATAAAAGTTTCACTCAAATCGAATAATACCGAAACAATAGAAAACCTCCTAATTGACAATAAAATTGATCTTGGATTGGTTGAAGGACAATCTAAACGCCCTCACATAAAATACGCTCCTTTTGTTCAGGATGAAATTGTGCTTTGTACGAGCAGTAACAACCCTTTGGCTAAAAAAGCGATGATTAATCTGAGTGAACTTCAGAAGCTACCGGTGGTGTTACGCGAACCAGGCTCGGGCTCGCTGGAAGTAGTAGCCGCAGCGCTAAAAAATTCGGGTTTGAGCCTTTCTCAACTCAACAGGGATCTGGAATTGGAAAGTGCCGAAAGTATAAAGGCTTATTTGCTCCATACCAATTCTTTTGCTTTTCTCTCCATTCACGCGATACTGAAAGAACTTAAAAGCAGTGAATTAAAGGTCATCGATATTAAAGGACTTGACCTCTCCCGTGTATTCTATTTCATTACACAGCAGGGCGACACGCTCGACTTGCAGCAAACTTTCATTAAACACCTTTCCTCTTATAACTTAAAGTTATAACAAATAGCAATTATTCATTTCTTTATACAGCGTACACGATCCATCTTTGTGTTGTAAAAACAACAAAAATGGATAACAAAATACTGAATAAATCGATCACCGTAAGGGAAATCATTTTCTTTGCTTTTCTTCTATTGTGCCTGCTGCCATTTATCTCTCCGCCAGTTGCACTTTTAATGGGAATTGTTGTTGCACAATCAATCGGTCACCCGTTTTTGCACCTTAATCATAAGGCTACACATATTCTCCTGCAATTTTCAGTAGTAGGGCTCGGATTTGGCATGAATGTACAATCGGCATTACAGGCTGGCAGAAGCGGCTTGATGTTCACAGTTTTATCTATTACAACTATATTGGTGTTGGGTTATTTACTGGGCCGATTTTTAAAAACAGAACGCAAGTTGTCTTTCCTGATCACGGTTGGAACAGCCATTTGTGGTGGCAGCGCCATTGCCGCCATCTCGCCGGTAATAAAGGCCGAAGAAAAACAAATCAGCGTTGCTTTGGGTACCATTTTTATCCTCAATGCGGTTGCATTATTCATTTTTCCCCTTATTGGTCAAAGCTTTCACCTTTCGCAGCAACAATTTGGGGTTTGGAGTGCCATTGCCATACAGGATACGAGTTCGGTAGTGGGTGCAGCAAGTAAATACGGTACCGAAGCATTACAGATTGCTACTATGGTTAAATTAACGCGTGCCTTATGGATTATCCCAATTGCTTTGCTTAGCTCACTGTTATTCAGAAATAAGGGTACTAAAATTAAAATCCCCTATTTTATTGGCTTATTTGTGCTGGCTATAGTGCTGAATACTTATTTGCCTTTTGCAAAGGTTATTGGAAGCCAGCTTGTGCAGCTTTCTAAAATCGGGTTAACGCTTACGCTATTTCTGATTGGTTCCGGTCTATCAAAAGAGGTTTTTACCTCCGTTGGCTATAAGTCACTTTTGCAGGGATTGATTTTATGGATACTCATCTCGGTACCAACATTGCTGGCCGTATTATACTTGTTAGACTAATAAGCAAAAAAATCCTGCTGCAGAAAGGGATGGGTATCAGCAGGATCAGAATCTCTCTGTCTAACGTAGTAAATTATTGTAAAAAAAAGGATTGCCGCACGCAGCAATCCTTTAGTATTTACGATTAATAAAAATTCCTAAGCCAGGTCAAAACGATCTAAATTCATCACTTTGGTCCAGGCGGATACAAAGTCTTTCACAAATTTCTGTTGTCCATCTGTACTGGCATAAACTTCGGCAATTGCCCTTAGTTCGGCATTTGAACCAAATACAAGGTCAGCCCGTGTGGCCGTCCATTTTGGTTGTCCGGTTTGACGACTGCTGCCAATATACAATTCCCTGTCTTCAGAAGCTGCTTTCCAGGCGGTATTCATATCCAGCAGATTTACAAAGAAATCGTTGCTTAACTGACCAGGGTTTTGAGTAAACACGCCATGTTTAGAGCCATCAAAGTTGATATCCAATACGCGCAAACCACCAATTAGCACTGTTAATTCAGGAGCAGTTAAGGTTAACAGGTGCGCTTTATCAATCAGCAATTCTTCTGTAGTAGCAGCTACTCCTGGCTTGCGGTAATTACGGAAACCATCGGCAGCCGGCTCAAGATAACCGAATGATTCTATGTCTGTCTGTTCCTGTGAGGCATCCATACGGCCTGCCGCGAATGGAACAATAATTCCATTGTTTACCGCGCGTTCTATTCCCGCATTACCCGCCAGTACAATTAAATCGGCCAAAGAAATCTGCTTATTATCTGTTTGAGTAGCATTAAAATCTTGCCGGATGTTTTCCAATACACCAAGAACTTTTTGTAACTGAGCCGGATTATTTACTTTCCAATCTTTTTGTGGAGCTAACCGTATACGGCTACCATTAGCGCCACCACGTTTATCAGATCCTCGGAAAGTAGCAGCGGAAGCCCAGGCAGTACCTACCAGTTCGGATGTTGTTAAGCCTGAAGCCAGAATTTTAGATTTTAGTGCAGCAATATCACTATCATTAACTAAAGTGTGGTTTACAACAGGTACCGGATCTTGCCAAAGCAACTCTTCTTTTGGCACATCAGCTCCAAGGTAGCGCTCGCGTGGTCCCATATCGCGATGTGTAAGCTTGTACCATGCCCGTGCGAAAGCATCTGCAAAGGAATCCGGATTTTCGAGGAAACCCCTCGATATTTTTTCGTAAGCCGGATCAAACCTTAAAGAAAGATCAGTGGTTAACATGGTTGGTAAATGTTTCTTTGCACTATCATATGCATCAGGTATAATCGCTTCAGCATTTTTAGCTACCCATTGATGTGCACCGGCAGGGCTTTTAGTTAATTCCCACTCATAACGGAACAGATTTTCAAAGAAATTATTGCTCCATTTTGTCGGGGTGGTTGTCCAGATTACTTCCAACCCACTGGTAATGGTATCGGCACCTTTACCAGATCCGAAGCTGTTGCTCCAGCCAAAGCCCTGGCTAGCAATATCAGCTGCTTCAGGCTCTTTACCCACATGATCGGCAGAAGCTGCACCGTGGGTCTTGCCAAATGTATGCCCGCCTGCTATTAAAGCTACAGTTTCTTCATCATTCATTGCCATACGGCCAAAAGTATCACGAATGTCTTTAGCGGCGGCAATTGGATCTGGATTGCCATCCGGTCCTTCGGGATTTACATAAATTAAGCCCATTTGCACAGCAGCAAGTGGTTTTTCGAGATTACGTGAATGAATATCACCATCTGCATCATCGTCGGTTACGACTACACCATGCGCTTTATCGGCACCATCAGAACCATGTGCATAACGCAAATCGCCACCTAACCAGGTTGTTTCCGAACCCCAGTAAACCGATTCGTCTGCCTCCCAGGCATCTTCGCGGCCACCGGCAAAGCCAAAGGTTTTAAAGCCCATCGACTCTAAGGCAATATTACCTGCCAGGATCATTAAATCAGCCCATGAAATTTTACGGCCATACTTTTGCTTAATTGGCCAAAGCAATCGACGTGCTTTATCTAAACTCACATTATCAGGCCAGCTATTTAAAGGTGCAAAGCGCTGTAATCCGGCACCTGCCCCACCGCGGCCGTCACCAACCCGGTAAGTCCCTGCGCTATGCCAGGCCATACGGATAAACAAACCACCGTAATGACCGAAATCTGCCGGCCACCAATCTTGTGAATCAGTCATCAAGGCATGAAGATCAGCTTTTACAGCTTCAAGATCTAAGCTTTTAAATGCTTCGGCATAATTAAAATCCGGATCTAAGGGATTTGATAAAGCTGAATTCTGACGGAGAATATTAAGCTTTAATTGTTTTGGCCACCAGTTGTTATTCCGGGTACCACCACCACCTGCATTGTTTTTCATGCTGCCGTTATGAAACGGACATTTGCTGATATCATTCGGGTCTTTTTCCATCTTTATCTTATAATTTGTTAGTTTAAATTTATGAACTGATATAAAATTAAGGGATTCCCATCAATAATCACAATCACATAATTCTATGTGCAAATAGTTAAAATCTATTAAGCTATGACAATACCTCTGGCCATTTATATCCGCCAAAGTGAGTTGAATGACGCCTTTTCTCTGTCTCCCTCACACTTAACCTTCTTTATCACATATCCTTTACAGAACAATCGGTAACATGTTGATTACGCGCTACAGCTTTTAAAAGCCTGTGCCGTACCTTTATAGCACACAAATGTATTTATGAAGTTTTATATAAAGTCGGCATGGCTGTTGATCCTTTTTGCGGGATTTTTCATCAATAGCTATGCGCAGAATTATTCAATTAAGGGAACCGTACTTGATACCGCAGGTCTACCCCTTCCTGGTGCAGTAGTCAGAATTAAATCTAAAGCTGATAGTATTGGCGTTTCAGCCAATAACGATGGAACGTTTACCATCAGTAAAATTAAAGCTAAACAGTTTACCCTATCTGCTGCCTTTATCGGATTCGATACCTTTACCAGGCAGTATCTGATTGAAAAAGGCAATAGCCTGACTATCGAAAGCATTAAGCTAAAACCTTCTTCCAATACGCTGGATGCCGTAGTGATATCCGGTGTACCTCCTGTAAAAGTAACCGAAGATACCGTAAGCTTTAATGCGAAAGCTTTTCCGGTGAGGGATGGCGACGCTGTTGATGAAGTGCTAAAAAAGCTGCCAGGTGTAAAAGTAGATAAGGACGGAAATGTAACCAGTCAGGGATCCCCAATAACCAAAATACGTGTAAACGGAAAAGATTTCTTTGGAACGGATGTAGCTACAGCCATTAAAAACCTGCCGGCCGATATTATTAAAAACCTTCAATTTATTGATGATTATGGCGATCAGGCTAAACTAACCGGGATTAAAACCGGTGAACCCGAGAAAATACTGAACCTAACCATACAAGAGGACAAAAAAAAGGGCTACTTCGCCCGTGCATCAGCAGGCATGGGTAATGCAGACCGCTATAACACGAGCATCAGAGGGAATAGTATGAAAGGCGAAAGACAACTTTCGTTTGATGCGACTTCGGCCAATGCCAATATGCGCGGCGGTGGTGGAGACGGGGTAACAACCAGAAATGCTGCTGGTTTAAACTTCAAAAACGAGTTTAGTCCTAAACTTTCGCTTGATGCCGGTTATAATTTCAACAACGACCGTAACAATACCATCAGCACCACTTATACGCAAAACATTTTACAAGATGCGGGACAAAACATCAATCGCCTTGAAGATGCGCAGAACAATAATAAAAGTGATAATTACAGCCATTGGATGGGCGGCAACCTCGAGTATAAAATCGACACGATGAACTACCTCAAAATTTCGCCTAATTTTAATTATAATACAGGCATTAGTAACAGTACGGGAGGATCTTTGGTTACGCAGGATACTTTATTTACCCGCCGCGAATCTACCAATGCAAACAGTTCGAATAGCTTTAGTGCCAAGGCAAATATTTTTTACAACCACAAATTCGCGAAGAAAGGGCGTAACCTGAGCAGCTGGAGTAACATCAATTACTCGAATAGTGGCAACAACAGAAATGCTTACAACCAATATATTAACAGCCAGGCTAGCAAAACCGATTCACTGATCCAAAATCAATTGAACAATCAGGATAACCATAACTTTGGTTTAAATCTCGGAGCATCCTACATGGAACCTTTATGGCATAAAACCTTTATCGAGCTCAACTACAGCTGGAACCGTACTTCGACCAACAATGCTAAAGAAACATATGATGTAATGGTGGGTAACCAGGTTTTTAACCCACAACTCAGCAACATTTACGATTATCAGTTTGTAACCAATAAGGTGGGCATGAATTACCGTTACATAGGCGAAAAGCTAAATTATACTGTTGGAATCAATGCACAACCTGCTGTTTTAACCGGACAAAACCTGAGCCGCGATATTAAAACCGAGAACCGGACTTTTAACCTGATTCCGTCTGGTAGGTTTTCTTACAAATTTTCTAACCAGCAATCGCTTGATGTAAATTATTGGGGCAGAAATAACCAACCGGGCTTTTTACAGTTGCAACCCATTTCTGATAACTCTAACCTGCAAAATGTGGTTACAGGAAACCCAGATTTGAAGCCCGAATTTGTACATAGTGTAAACGCCCACTACAAACTGGCAGACTGGAATGCCGGCAAAGTGATTCTGGCTAATTTCAGATATGAAAGAACAGATAATAAAATTGTAACGACCAAAGCCCGGGTACCCGGTACGGTAAACCAGTTAACCAGTTATACTAATACCGATGGCTATTATACCGTCCAGGGCGATTATAATATCAGTAAACCACTTTCTGCTGAACGTAAATTTACTATAGGTTATTCAGGTTCAGGGCAATTGAACAACAACATTTCGTTTACCGACAATAGCAGAATTGAAGCGAAAAATATCTCATGGCGACAAGAGCTGGAGTTCAGGGTAGACCTGAAGGATATTACCAATTTTGAGATCGAAACCTCTTATTCCCAAAACCTGACCAGCTACTCCAATACTACCTTTAGCAATCGTCAATCGAACCGCTTTGAATATGGTATCGAAGGGCGTAATTATTTCTTTAAAGATCTGACACTAGGTTATGATTTCAGCAAGCAGATCAATACCGGATTTGATAACGGATCAGTCCGTAACCCTACCCTGCTTCGCCTATCAATGGAGTATAAATTTATGAAAAATGATATGGCTGCTATCCGTGTAGAAGGTTTTGACCTTTTCGATCAGAATTCGGGCATTTCCAGAGATGTATTTGACAACGTCATTGTTGACAGACAGGTAAACCGCCTTGGCCGCTATTTTATGTTATCACTGATTTACCGGGTGCGTAAGTTTGGTTAACCCACCTGATTATTTGATAAGCACCACCAGATTTGTAGCCTGCCTTTGGTAGGCTACAAATATTTCCCGAAAAGCTATCTTACAAACTTTTCTTCGCACTCCCTTTAAGCTCCTTTTTTAGCCCCCAGACTTTCCATTAACTGATCGTAAAGATCGTCGCTTACCGCCTTTTGTGGTTTCATTTTCTTAACTGTAGCGCGTTTGCCTTTAGCCTTAGCCTTGATAATTTTAAGCAATTCGTCACTGTACTCATCCTTAAATGCGCTAAGGTCAAACGCTGAACTGTATTGTTTAATTAAGGCCAGCCCTACGTCCATTTCCTTTTTAGTGATGTTAATATCCCCAACTTTATTAATTTCAGATAAACTCCGGATTTCCTGCTGAAAGCGAATTTTAGTGATCACAATCACATCATCCATGGGATGGATAACACAAAGGTTTTCCGTATTGCGCAGGACAAAGCGGGCCACACCGGCCTTTTTCGATTTTACCAGTGCTTTTAACAACAGGGCATAAGCTTTTCTACCCTGTTTTTCAGGTTCCGAATAATACGAAGTTTCGTAATATACCGGGTTAATATCCTGAATATCAACAAAATTCTCCAACTCAATAATTTTCGTTTTTTCAGGAGCTGCCTCTTCCAAATCGTGCTTATCTAAAACAATGTAACGGTCTTTCAAAAAATAACCTTTCACGATTTTATCAAAGGGTACCTCTTTGTGTGTCTTTTCGTTAACCCGCATAAACCTGATTTTCTCGTGGTCGCGCTCATCCAGCATATCTAAATCTAAATGACTGTTTTGCACACCTGAAAATAACTTAACGGGAATGTTAACCAGCCCAAATCCAATTGAACCTTTCCAGATCGATCTCATTATAATATTTTTAGCTTCAGTATTAACAGTTGGGTAGCGCCTATTGTTTTGAGCCACTAGCTACACCATTTATCAGTGTCTGCATCAACAAACTTTAACCAGCTGTTCCTGGTGAAGATACCAACCCTAGAAGAAAAGACATAAACGCTGCGAACAGGCTACTGAAATTGCAACTTAGCCTTTTGGATGGCTTTTTTCAGATCGATGCCTTTACCTAATACGCCTTTAAAAAGATCTCCTTTTTCTTTAAGCCTCGCCATGGTATTAAAAATAGTAAAATCTTTCATTTTCAGGCCCGGCTTTACTTCCTCCCAATCTAACGGCATAGAAACAGTTGCGCCAGGTTTTGGTCTTACAGAATATGGTCCGGCTATGGTTGCGCCCGGGCGGTTTTGTAAAAAATCGAGATACATTTTCCCTTTTCTGGCCGCAATGCTCCGTTCGAGCGTAGTAAATTCGGGCAGAGCGGCATGAACGGCTTCTGCTATAATCTGTGCAAAAAGCTGGGTTTGCTCATAAGTATATTTTGCTCCCATTGGAATGTAGATGTGCATACCCGTTGATCCGGAAGTTTTAGGAAAACTAGGCACATCAATCGCATCCAGCACTTCTTTTACCTGAAGTGCAGCTACAACTACCTGGTCAAAATCCTGTTGATCGGGATCAAGGTCTATTACACAATAATCCGGATAATCGGGTTTCTTCGATCGCGAAAACCATGGATTAATTTCTATACATCCCAACGATACCATCCATAAAAGTGTAGCCAAATCATTGCCTAGCAGGTATTCTTTTTCTTCACCATCACCTGTTGAATAGGGAAAAGTTTTTGCCCAGTCAGGCGCCTTACCCTTCACATCTTTCTGATAAAACGGCTTTCCTTTTATACCACCCGGAAAACGGTTTAAGGACTGCGGCCTGTCTTTTAAATAAGGTAACATATACGCTGCCACCTCAGCATAATAATTTAACAAATCGCGTTTGGTTATGCCCTCACCGGGCCAGTAAACTTTAGAGAGATGATTAAACTCAAGCGTTTTGCCTTTTAATTTAATCTCTTGTCTATCTCCTTTGGCAGTTAACAACTTATTTGAATCCATTTTAGATATTTCTTTATCATCTAAATCCTTATCATGAGCTACTTTAATGATTTCTTCAATAGGTTCAGCTTGCTCCCCTACCACTTCTGTTGCCTTTTTATCTTCTCGCATGCCTTTAAATGAAGGATGCCTGAATACCCCTTCGCTTGTAATTTCGGTAAATTCGATCTCTGCAACCAATTCAGGTTTCATCCAGGTAATCTGCGCATCTGGTTGCATGCGTTGAAACCGGGAGCGTTTATTTACATCCGGAATAACCTCAAAAGGAGACTGTTTAGTAATGTAAGGTTCAAACATTTTCATCATTTGCTTTTGTTGCAAATCAGAAAAACCCGTACCTACTTTACCGGCAAATACCAGTTTGTTTTTTTTATATGTGGCCAGTATAAGCGAACTGAATGATTTGGAAGTATTTTTATTTTTGGTAAAACCTGCAATTACTACTTCCTGTCTTTTATTGATTTTTATTTTGAGCCAGTCTTTTGAGCGATTATTTATGGTGTAAACAGAAGATTTACGCTTGGCCATAATCCCTTCCAGCCCTATCTTTTTCGCTGCATCAAAAAAATATATTCCACTGATATCAAATACTTTAGAAAGACGGATACTATCGTTCGTTTGAGGCAATATTTCTTTCAATATGGCTTGCCGTTCTATTAGGGTAAGCGCGGTAAGGTTTTTTCCTTTATACCACAAAATATCGAAAACACAATAAATCAATGTTCCGTCAGCTTCATTCCTCCAGTTTTGCAGCTTACCAAAATTCGAAATGCCTTTATCATTAAGTACCAGAACCTCTCCATCCAAAACAGCATTGATTTTCAGTGATTTAAGCACCTCATAAATGGGGTAAAATTTTTCATTAAATGATTTTTTATTTCTTGAAAGTAGTTCTACCTCAGTTTTGTTTAAGAAAGCAAGGGCCCTGTAACCATCCCACTTTATTTCGTACTGCCAGTCTGTATCATCAAAAGGGTTATTGACCAAAGTGGCCAGCATTGGTTTTATATTTTTAAAAATGGCTGATCGAGGTGCCGCCTTCAGTAACTTAGCCGGATCAGGATCTTCACGCTTCAAATCAGGCGATTTTACATCATTTTTAACCTTTACTTGCTGCTTTATTGTTTTGTCCAGACTCTGATCACTGATGGGCTGTGCCTGACCCGATTTCCATACTTTTTGACTGGTTTTTTCCATCACAGCAATGGTCTTTCCGGAAAGCACCGATTCATCCAGTTTCGTCACATCTTTTTCAGTAGCAAATTCATCCTCATGTTTAATCAGCAGCCAGGCATTCTCTCCCATTCCTTTGGTTTTCACCAATGCAAACTCTCCCTTTAATTTTTGACCATGTAAGCGTACTTTTACTGAGCCCTTAGCCAATTCCTTAAGTAAATTGTTTTCCTGTGCTTTTTTCCCCTTTATGTCCGTTATCGTTTCGTACCAGCCCTGATCCCAAACGATGACCGTGCCTCCGCCATATTCGCCTTTAGGGATAATCCCCTCAAAATTGCGGTAATCGAAAGGATGATCCTCCACCATCATGGCCAGATGTTTGATTTTAGGATTGAGCGATGGACCTTTAGGTACCGCCCAGCTTTTTAAAACATCCCCCATTTCTAAACGAAAATCGTAATGAAGCCTGGAAGCATCATGCTTTTGAACCACAAACATCAACTTGTTGCGATCTGTACTTGCGCCTGCCCTGGGCTCACTGGTCTTTTTAAAATCCCGTTTTTGATTGTACGCCTGTAAACTCATCGTCGTTTTATTTAAACCAAATGCTAAGTTGTCTGTAAACCTTAAAGCGTTTATGAAAGAAACCTTTGGGAGCAATTAATGGTTTTTAAAATGTGATAAATTCGGATCTCTACAGATGAAAACGGAGTGCTTAACCCAGGTAAAATGGATTTCCCAATACTTTTTCACTCTTTTTTGCTCTTTTTTTTACAAATGTCTTTTTAATGTCATCCGAAGTTTATACCTTGAAAATCTAAACTAAAACTTCATGGATGACAGAACCAACCTAATCATCGGCGTATTCTCACTACTTTCTGGTTTCGGTATTTTGATCGAATTACTTCGTAACAAGGGCCGAGAAAGGCGGTTTTAAGTTTAAAGAGCCGAATAAACTACTTTATTCGGCTCCAAAAACACTTTAATTCCAGTCTGTTAGCCTACTCTCCCACAAATCCTTCATTCAAAACGGTATGCTTGTTATATATTCATCAAACCAAAGGGATTGATGAACCTGGGTAACGGTTATAATACCCTTTAAATTCGTTTTGTTAATAGATTTTGGCTATCTTGTATGCTACTTTAAATCCCCCTTAAAGGCCTGGGATTTATTTTTTTCGGAGGACTACTATGAAAAAGATATTTCTTTATGAACCTGATGAGGCTATTTTCGAAATTATCAGCCTAATATTATCTGAAGACGGCTGGCAGATTAAAGCCCTTCCTTACTGGGATGGAGATTTGGCCACAGCAATCGTAAGTTACGCACCAGACCTTGTAATGATGGATTGTTTCCAGGACTTGCTCAGGCCAGCCAGATTGTGCAGGATAATTAGTGCTTTGTGCCCGCAAACCAGGCTGATCGCCTCGAGTTGTAACATGGATATTGATCTTAACTACCGTAAAATGGGTTTCGATATGTATTTACGAAAACCTTTCGATATTGCGCAGCTTACAACACTTGTAAATCGGTACATGCCTCTGCCTGCAAGTTGTTAAATGCGGTATAGATTGGTTTTGAGAGCTAATCCGCTCCTATTTAACCGTCTACACAAGAAGCAAATCATAACCAGATAACGTATTACACCAAAATAAATCTGAACCCTCCAGTTTTAACAGCTAAAAAACAGGAAAGGATGATCATGATTAATATAGGATCGTTAAATTTGCCGCTTGAATGAACCGGTCTCTATTGGCTGGAATTATTACCACATATAATAAAATGGAAGAAAACGATTTTGTTGCTATCTGGCTGGAGGAAACAGGAAACCCGGCCATCGAACGCTTATCGCAGCTAAACCTTGCTGTTGCTGCAAAAACTGCAACTGCAATTACCGGCAATAAATTATCAGAACAAGATTTGGCTATTGCATTGGATGTCAATCCTGATGAAATTAAAAGATGGCTGATAGGCAGACATACCTTTAGCATGACCATCATCACCGAAATAGCCGCAAAGATAGAAGTGCTTCCTGAGTAGACCCAAAAACAACTCAACGGTTTTTTTGAGGTCTTACAATCAATGACGTGATAGCTAACTTAAATGAATTTATATTTAAGTTAAAGAAGTTGTTATTATCCTTTGGGAACGAATTGGGCAGCTTGACTCCTATGCCGTTAATGGCCCGGTTGCAATGCAATTTTAACTTTACAAACTCAATTCGGAATTACCCCCTAATGGTAAAAGATAGTGAACAATATATTGTTGCATTGGGTTCAATATCCACGTTACAGACTTCGAATGGTAGCATTTTCATTACAAACCGGTAAAATCACCCGAATTTATACGGGCAATTAATGAAACAGAAAAGCGATCAGAGAAATATTCCGATATTGTTTACTCATTATAAAACATGATAGTCTCCAATGATATTGCCGAAGTAATGGATGAGCTGGAAAAACTTGCATTAAATCTAAATCTTGATGAAGAGAAGTTGCAACGTTTGAATGCAGTGCTAAAAATTGCTGAGGAAAAAAATGCTATACTTCACTCCATTAACCAATCTTCTGATGACGCCATAATCAGCAAAAACCTGGATGGGATAATTACCAGCTGGAACAATGCTGCTTCGCGCATTTTTGGTTACACAGCTGACGAGATGGTTGGTGTTTCTATACTTGTGTTGATTCCGGAGGACCGTCAGCACGAAGAAGTTGAAATCATTTCCAAACTTCACCGGGGAATTGCGATCAATCATTTTGAAACCAAACGCAGACGCAAGGATGGCACACTAGTAGATGTATCACTCACTATATCGCCAATTCTGAATTCAAAAGGCGTTATTATCGGTGTGTCGAAAATTGCACGGGATATCACGGATCGCTTATCAGCTGAAGTAAACAGTAAATGGCTAGGAGCTATTATCAACTCATCAGATGATGCCATAATCAGCAAAGATATTAACAGTATTGTAACCAGCTGGAACGAATCGGCTGTACGCATATTTGGATATAATGCTGAAGAAATGATTGGTCAATCGATTCTCAAAATCATTCCTCAGGACCGGCTGGATGAAGAGCCTAAAATCCTCTCTCAGCTTAGACAGGGCATCAGGGTTGATCATTTTGAAACCATCAGACGCCGCAAAGACGGCAGATTAATAGATGTATCATTAACCATTTCGCCCATTAAGGATAGCATGGGCCGGGTAATTGGCCTTTCAAAAATTGCAAGAGATATTACCGAAAAAAAGCAGGCCGACAAGAAAAAGGAGGAATTTATCGGACTGGTTAGCCATGAGCTAAAAACACCATTAACTTCGCTGCGTTCTTATGTGCAGGTTGCCTTGTTTAAGGCAAGAAAGGAAAAAAACGACTTCATCGATAAAGCACTTTCCAAAGCCGAGCTGCAAACCAAAAAAATGGAAACCATGATCATGGATTTCCTCAATATCTCCCGCATGGAAGATGGCCAGCTAAAGCTAAACTTAACCTCTTTCGATTTACCGGTATTGATTAACAGTTGTATCGCAGATGCTGCCATTACCACATCCAAGCATCATTTGAGCTATGTTGGCGAACAACATGGAATAGCAATTGGCGATGCAGAAAAGATTTCGCTGGTGATCATTAACCTGATAAGCAATGCTATAAAATATTCTCCAGATGGCGGAGAAGTAACTGTGGCTTGCGAAAAGCAAGGTGCCTACTTAACCGTGAAGGTGAAAGATCAGGGAATTGGAATTTCGAAGGAAGATCAAAAACACCTGTTCCGGAAATTTTACAGAATCCAATCTGAACAAACCAGAACCATTAGCGGATTTGGAATCGGCCTATACCTCGTATATGCGATACTCGAACTCCACGGCACCAATATTGAAGTGGAAAGTACAGGCGAAAACGGTTCAACATTCTGGTTTAAAATCAAAATGGCTGAATAACTTCTACTTCCTTTTTCCAAAGCATTTATACCATTAAAATTAGGCACAGAAGGTATATCCATTTGATTTAGCACCTTTTCATTTTTACAAGCTGCCGTTTCATCATTTTTCCATCTTCCACTTTATCCACAAGCCTCTCCTCTTACAAAAATGTATAAAAAATGAGAGTTTGTCCCCTCATTTTGATCAGATTCCCCCTGTAATGCTCATCTTTTTTGTAGTTAATTTGTTCAAACCAAGTATAATAAAAAATGCAAAACTGAATTAGAAACTTCTTATGTTTCATGATTGTATTTGCATAAATACTGACCGGACAACTTATAAGATATCAACCTATGAAAAAACTAAATGATGCGCCAAGCTCACTTTTAATGTATTTAACCAAATGCCTTAAGTCTGAAGATCCGAACCCATACAGTCCCAATCGAAAACCACATAATACACATTAAACCAATCCAATATTAATCAACCTTTGGTTTTCATCCAGCATTCGGCAAATAAATCAAATACCCAAACTGCCATTATAGTCTTATTGATAAGCAAGGAAGGACTCCATTTATGGTGTGCATAGGCCTTCTTTAAATTAACCACATGAACATTTCCTTTGCAATGTTCACTCAATCCCTACTCAACATTATGAAAACTAAACCTTCTATTTTACGTTCAATCGGCGCATTTATGCTCGGGATCTCCCTCTTTATAAGCAGCTGTAAAAAAGACAAACTTCCAGATACGGCAATTACCGAATCTCTTTCGCTAAAGGGAAAACTGAGTGCAATACCACCCAACGAACCACAACTCACCGTGGCTAACGGCACTTTTTACATTGTAAACCGGAAAAGCGGAAAGTTACTAGATGTAGGTGCATTTCAAACTGCCGATGGTTCAAATGTTTCTCAATATGCAGGTACAGGTGGCACCAACCAAAAATGGACTTTAACTGCAGTTTCAGGTGGTTACTATTCGGTTATTGGTGTGCATAGCGCTAAAGCGCTCCAGGTAGATCAGGCTGGTACTGCCGATGGCGATAATGTAAACATCTCAACCAATACCGGCGCTACCAATCAGCAATGGCAGTTTACTTCTATTGGTAATGGCTACTACCGCATTACCAACCGAAACAGCGGTAAAGACCTCGATGTTGCCGGTCAATCCGTTGATAACAGTGCGAATGTAGATCAATGGACTTATTGGGGAGGTGAAAATCAGCAATGGTCGTTACTTACAGTTAACGCCGGCGGTCAGCTAAGCTGGACACTTAACAGTACCGGAGTACCGGTTGATGTTGTAACCCGTATTACCAATGCTATGAACGACGCCTGTGCAAGATATAACGCAGGTGCAAACTGGCCCGTACGCGCACTTACCGTACAATACAATACAGGTGTAGCAACAGCTGATGGCAGTACCAACGGAAATATACGTTTCGGTGCAAATACCAGCTATCAAAACGTGCGTACCGCCATGCATGAAATTGCCCATACTTATGGTGTAGGTCTTAGCGGCGGATGGACAACCAATACCTCAACCGGAGATTTTCTGGGTACCAATACGGTTGCACTGGTTAAAATTTTTGATGGAACAGCTGGCGCAATACACACCGGTGGTGGCCATTTCTGGCCGTACGGTTTAAATTACGATAACGAGTGGAGTGAAACAAACGCTTTCAGGCATGTTAAATTAGTTTACGCAATGCGTTCTGATGGTATGTAACCAGAAAAATTCATTTTAACAGACTATAATGGCATGGCTTATCGAAAAAACCGGGTTGGCTTTCTTTTTGGCATCCCGGTTTTTGCATAAAAATTAACACCGAAAGTTTAATGATAGCTGTAAAATGGCATAATTATCGCACACATAAATTTATGAAACAGATATACTTTATACTGGCGCTATCGGCCATGCTGTTAACCAGCGCTTGTTATACAACCAGAACTGCCGGGAACAGTGGAAAAATTCCTCCCGGACAAGCGAAGAAAGGAACAGGTTCTAAATCAGCAAAACCATTCGCACCGGGGCAACAAAAAAGAAATTAAAAAAGAAACCCCTCCAATTTTGGAGGGGTTTCTTTTCGACAACACAACAACTAATGTTTTCCTTTACCATTCCCATGGTGATTTCCTTTCCCATTTCCATTACCCGCATGCTTTAGCTTTACCTGCTTGTTTTTTGGATTGGAAGAATAACTGCGAACTCGGGGATTAGCCTTTACCTGCCCCACTCCATATTTCTTACCTTTATTTTTGGCTATAACCGACTGGCCATGGTTGCCTTTAAACTTAGCGTACTTTACCTTGTGTGTGGTAAAATAGTGATAAGGTTCAGGCGAATTAATTACCACTTTGTATCCGTTATATAAATCATAACCGTGATACCTTGGGGGTAAAGAATGCGAGAAAACCCAGCCGCCGGTTCCCATATAGATAAACTGTTTTTTCGGCACGTAATAATAACTTTCTATATCCGGCAAGTAGTAATAATCAACATAATCATAGCCTGCAGGCCCCCATTGTGGCTGCGCGCCAATATTGATATTTACATTTACCTGTGCCTTAGCCTGGAAAGAGATGGCGGTACCCAAAGCGAGCAACAACATCAGGATTAACTTCTTCATTTACTTATGTTTACATGGGAATTATTTAGTTCTACTGTTTTAAAGTAATGGTACCTAATGCCGTGTTTTGACCAAGTGCAACCTTTACAGCTGTAACAGTACTATCTTTGTAACCTGCAATTGGAGCAAATTTAACTGCATAAGTGCCTGCTGCTAAACCACCAACAGTAAATTTACCAGTTAACGGATCGGCAACTGTACCCACAGTATCAGTACCTGCAATAACCAATACTTCAGGATGGCTGGCTAAAGGTAAAACGGTACCTGAAATTAAACCTGTTGTTGCAGCTGTTATACCACGTACCACCGGTTTTAACAAATACTTGCCATTTCCAGTGCTTACAATCGATTTCGCTGCATCAAAATCTAAAAGCAGCGTATACGCAGCCCCCTCAACCAAATCAGGATTTGCGGTTAATTTTACTTTCCAGCCCGATGTCTGGCCGCTTGGTGTTTTAAGCTCCTGCTGAACACCGTTTACCACAATAGTATTTCCGGTTTCATTCAGTACCAGTCTGATTTCTGTAATTTCGCCACTTGGCATTTCGCCAGAAGCCACTAAAATATCAGGATTACTTGTGCCAATTCTAAAATCGAGAATATCGAATATTCCGGTACTTGCAGCAAAAACATAAGGTTTATCTCCTGATACCAATACAATTTCTTTAACACTTAAATTAATCTTATCGAAATTACCGGGAGCATCAGTCATTTTAATCTGAACTTTTGTAGTTCCTTCGCCCGATTCATTTTTCTTACAACCAGCAAAAGTAAACATGCCCACCATTAACAGGACTGCCCAAATACTATTTACAAATTTTGTTTTCATAATCTATAGATTTTATTTAATGTTTTATTGCTCAAAGTTGAAAGCCAAAGATGAAACCAACATGAAATTTAAAATTTATTTTTTTCATCTTATTTTCATGTTGCCCATTTACATTTGAAGATATAAGTGCCATTGTAATGATGGTTTTTGGTAAGAGTTTACCCTCTAATGGGGTAAACTTTTTTATATTTATAAAATGAAGCGATTTACCGCCTTTTTCAGCCTGTTTTTTTTGATTTACAACCATTCGTTTGCCTTGCAAAACGATAAGTTATCGGTAAGCCCTTTAACCGTCAGGTACATTAATCAGGAACCGCAACAAGAAAAAGTAAAGCAAAACACCAAACCCGCAGAAAAACAACAGCAACCAGAACAGCCTCAGGTTAAAGAAGTGCAAATTAAAGAAGTACCAAAAGCCAGGAGGCAGCTAAAACCGATGGCGGTTAAGCCTAATGTAAAAGTTAAACCAATTAAAATTATTAAACCAAAAATTAAAAGGCCTTAAAGGATATATCTATGAACATCCGTCTCTTAATTTTATGCCTGTTTTTAATCACTAAAGTTTACGCCCAGCAAGACTCTACAAAAGCCACGCTTACCCTTGCTGCCATGTACAACAGCAATATCAATTATTACGGCCAGGTAACACGCGAAAAATATCCATACGCCTTATTCAATGCCACCTTGAGGTTTCCTAATGGTTTGTACTTTACTGGTGGTGGCTACAAACTTTTAAATTATGGCTCGGGGATATCGGAAACCGATTTAGGCATTGGCTATGACTACGACTTCAATGAAAAACTTACTGCCGGTTTAGCCTATACTCATTCCTTCTTCCCAGCCAATTCGCCTTTATTACAAGCCTCTAACAGCAATAATATCAATTCATCGGCAGCTTATAAATGGCCATGGTTTAAGACCGATCTAAGTGTCGACTTTGCATTTGGAAAACAACGCGATATATTTCTCAGTTTCGGAAACTCAAAAGAAATTGAGCTTGGTACAGTTTTCCAGGGAAAAAGTTCATTTTCGATTAGCCCTGCGATTGAAATTACAGCCGGCACCACACGTTTTTACGAAAGTTACCTCATCGAAAAAAGCAAAAGGCAAAATTCAAACGGGCATGGAAAAAGCGGTTCGGCACCAGGTATTACCAATGGTAATACCACCGAAATTGTCGAAAATTCAGTTAATCAGTTTAAATTACTGGCCTATAACTTTAAATTGCCGCTAAACTTTAGCATGGGAAATTTCCTGGCCGAAGCCAGCTATCAATTCTCTATATTAGGAAACAGAAAAGAAGCAGATGTAAAACATCAGCAGTCTTTCTTTGGACTTGCAATTTACTATCAGTTTTAAAACATGAAAGTATTAATCGTAGAAGACGAAAAAACACTTGCCTTTGAAGTAGAAAAATTCCTCAAAAAAGCGTTTTTCCTGTGCGATCTTGCCCATAGTTTTAAACAAGGTGTAGAGCAGCTGGAACTCAACCAATACGATTATATCCTGATTGATCTGGGGTTACCCGATGGAGATGGTTTTGATCTTTTGCAAAAAGCAAAAAAAAACAATCCGGATGCGGCTTATATTATCCTCACGGCCCGCGGCAAACTTGAAGACCGGGTTGCGGGACTGGATATGGGTGCAGACGATTATTTAGCCAAACCTTTCTTTCTGCCCGAGCTCCAATCGCGCATGCAGGCCATTGCCAGGCGAAAATTTAAAGTTTCGGAAGAACTCCTCTCACTAGGGAGCTTTAACATCGATCTTCAGAAACGCTTTGTTTTCTTTGAAGAAGAACAGATTGAACTCTCCCGTAAAGAATTTGATTTGTTAAGTTATTTGTTGCTTCATAAAAACAGGGTACTTACCCGTATCCAACTGAGCGAGCACATCTGGGGAAACTTTACCGATGGTGATTACGATTCCAACTATATAGATGCCCATATTAAAAACATCAGAAAAAAATTAAATATTTATGCCTCTACCGAGTGGCTGGAAACCGTGAGGGGTGTTGGCTATAGAATTAAAAAGTAATTGAAACTTTCTACCAAACTTACTTTATTTATTACAGGTTCTAAACTCGCAATTGTAGGACTGTTTATTCTTTTGCTGCCATTTTTGATTGGGCAGGTTGCTTCCAGTTATACCAATTTTTCGCTCAAAAACCAGCGAAAAAAAGTAATTCAGAACATCAGCAATAAAGGTTTGGATTACTATCTCGACGGACAGGATAACTATGGCAGTTATACCATGCTTAAGGATGAATATATTGCGCTCGAAATTGCAGCTCCCAATCTTAAACTGGATACCATAAGGGATACCAAAAGAATTGTTGAACAGGATACCCTGGCTTACCGGGTGTTAAGCTTTACCTTTACTAAAAACCAAAAAAATTACCTGCTTGAAATTGGCAAAACTACCGCCAGTATTAACCAGTATAATGATGCCCTTCAGCGCTTTGCTTTATATGTACTGATCATTCTCATTGCTTTAAGCATCATCATTGACCTGATATTTATCCGCCGGCTGATTAAACCGCTGGGGCAAATTATTAAACTGAGACTGGCCAACACACGGTTCCCGTTTAAAAGAAACCAACAGGTTATTAAAACCAATACGTACGATTTTAAATACCTTGATCAATCGCTCATTTCATTAATGAACCAGATTAATGAAACTTTTGAAAAAGAGCGCGAGTTTACAGCTAATGCTTCACATGAGTTTATGACTCCCATCAGTATCCTGCAAAATAAAATGGAAAACCTGCTAACCGAAGAAGTTGAAGCAGAGGCGATACCAGAACATATTGTGGATATGATGCGGACCCTGGAAAGATTAAAGAAAATTTCACGTTCGCTTTTGTTGATTTCAAGAATTGAAAATGAACAGTTCTCGAAGCAGGAACAAGTAGTCCCCCTCGAACTGATTACTGAAATTGTAGAGGAAATAGGCCATAGATTAGAAGAAAAAAACATCCGCATTGATATCGATATCAAACACAATAAAAAGCAGGATCAGATGAACCATGATTTGTTGTTTCAGCTATTTTATAATTTAATTAATAATGCGATTAAGTTCAACCAGGAAAACGGATACATCCGCATTGCTGATCATTTTGAAAACGGCAAATATGCTATTCTGGTAAACAATAGCGGGTTCGGCATACCAGCTGCTGAAATTCCTAATATTTTCGATCGCTTTAAAAAAACAGGACATGCAGAAAATACGGGCTACGGACTGGGACTTGCAATTGTAAAAAGCATTGCCAGTTATTTGAACCTCAGCATTGCGGTTACCTCATCTCCTGGACAGGAAACCAGCTTCCATATTATTTTCCAGAATTAGCTGATTGATATAGCAATTGGTAACACCTGTAATTTTCAATCTCCGCAGCCATGTTCTTTCTGATTGAGTAGTATTTTTTAATAAAAATGCAGGTAAGGTAGTTGCGATGCAGATAACCGGCCCAAATTTCTCTGATCATGAATTGCAAAAGAGTAAATTTCCGTAAAGTGCAACTGATTAACGATACATATAACTACGTCTAGTTCAAATTATTAGCTAATAGGGTTATATAAATTTCAAAAACAGTTATCCTGCTTTTTTCATAACTTTATATTAATGGCTGAAATACCACGTCCCAAATGCAATAATTATTGGCGAAGTTATGAAAACAGTAAAACCTGCTGAAGCTTTTGACAAATCGGCTAAAATATACGCTCAAAAATTTATGAATGTGAGTTTATATGCCGAACCGTTCAAGATATTTTGTGCTAATCTAAAAGTGGATGATGCCAGTATTTTAGATATTGCCTGTGGTCCCGGAAACATTACCCAATATTTACTTGCCCAGCAACCTGCTTACCGGATTTTAGGAATCGATATTTCATCCAACATGCTTGAGCTTGCCCAGGCAAACAATCCAGGTGCTCAATTTCAATTTATGGACTGCCGTGAGATCGGTACCCTTGAACAAAAATTTGACGGTATTACCTGCGGTTTTTGCCTCCCCTATTTAACCCGCGAAGAGGCTATTGAGCTGATTAAAAATGTTTCGATGTTATTAAATCCATCAGGTGTTTTTTATCTAAGCACAATGGAAGAAGATGCCAACAATAAATCGAGATACCAAATATCGAGCACAGGTGACAGGGTGTATGTACATTATCACCGTGAAGATTACCTGACTACCGCTCTCCTTCAAAACGGCTTCGAAACTTTGTGTTTAAAGCGTTATAGCAATCCTGATCAAGATGGGGTAACCATTACCGACCTGGTTTTGGTTTGTAAGCTTAAGTAACCTGATTTAAATTCATCTTTACCTTTATTTAATTTTCTGTATGCTGGCATTCAGTGGTTAAGCCATTCGTTTCTATTAAATAATTATATTAGTAGCATGAAAATGCAAACCAGTAAAATTTCTCAACAGCTTGCGCTAATCCTATCATTTTGTATTATTTACAGCAACATAGTTCTTGCACAATCACCAGCAAAAAAAACATATACCATTCCGTTTAAATTGACCAGCCAAAACAATATTGCCATCAGTGCACTTATTAACGATCAGGATACCGTTTCACTCATGTTCCATACTGCAGCCAATTCGCTTACACTAACCAGTGATGCCATAGCGAAAATGAAGAGCCTGCGTTTTGATGGTGCAGATACTGTAAAAAGCTGGGGCGGTGGAGAAAACCGTTCACGGTACAGTAAAAGCAATGCCCTTCAAATCGGAAAAAACAAATGGCAAAACATTCCACTATGGGAGAATACGAACTCCGGACCGGGAACCGGTGGTAAGTTTGGCCCCGAGCTTTTTGCAGGTCAGGTAATCGACATTGACTTTGACCAAAAAATCATTACCATCAGCAGCGATGTGCCAGCAAAAGCAAAAGATTACTCCAGATTCCAGGTTGAATACAAGGACGAAATGATGTTCATTAACGCCAGTTGTAAAATTGATTCCGGGCTGTTTAGCTTACCTTTCCTGATTCATTCGGGTTATGCTGGTGCGGTGCTTTTTGACGATGGTTTTACCGCCAACACTCAGCTGGATAAAAAACTTAAAATCATTAGCGAGAAAGACCTGAGAGATTCTTTTGGAAATATTCTTACCGTAAAAAAGGCTGTATTACCTGCTTTGCTACTCGGCAAAAACGAACTGCATGCTTTACCCGTTGGCTTTTTTAAAGGTGCAATTGGCCGTCAGAAAATGAGCATAATTGGTGGTGAATTACTTAAACGATTCAATATCCTGATCAGTGCCGATCGCAAAACACTTTACCTGAAACCCAATAGCCTTTTTAACCTGCCTTATTCTGAAAGCTAGTTACAGGAATATTATTCTCCCAATCCGAAAAGCTTTACAGTAACTACAAAAAACTACTCCAGTGAAAATTCACTGGAGCAGACAGAATTTGTTTCAATCGAGTGAGGCGATTGTGTTTCAAAGATAGTTTCTCTACCCGCATTTAAATCCGCTGTAGTTACATTGTGACCTATATTGTATAAATAAGCACAACATTATACAGCTGGTTGTAGATGTCATGTACATACTTATACAATATGCCGTTACCCTATATTTCTATTTCAGGCTAATCATAGCCAGCATTTCTCCTTTTTCAAGTTCACGTGCAGTATAATACAGGCTGAGTTTGTTTCGGCCACTTTTCTTTTCGGCCTGGCGCAATTCTTTTACTGAAATGGTCATTTGGCCCGCATCGCTAAAAGCCCATTGATGCAAAGTCGTTCCGCTTTGGTCTTTAAGCGCAAGGCCTCGGCCAGTACCTGTACCATTGTCTAAGCGGCAGTGCTTGTAAACAATACGCAGCTGATCGGTTTCTTTAGCCTGATCTAAATTCAATACCCTCAAATTCAATGGCTGGTTTACGTACTGCTTGAGCACCGATTTGTTATTGAGGAATATTTCATAACCATCCAACCCAAACCGTGTAGTAAAACTTAAACTTCCCAATGCAACAACCAGGAAAGCACAAACTAATAACTTTTTCATATCGTTTATTTTTTAATTTAACTCCAAGTTACTGGTTCAAAAAATACAGCTAAAAAATAGTAGAGTAACAACCAATCTAATAGACAAGCGTATTTTTATGTGTATCTTCCTCTATTATTTATGTCGTTTGTCGACATTTCTTTGTCGGCCCGGCGTTTTTAAGTTCCTTTGACCATGAGCAGATTTTTCAATAAAAAAACACTGATTTATACAGCTTACTGGATATTAGTGACAGGCTTTTTCCTTTACGAGAAAAAATATTTGCTTTATAAAGCCAACATGCCATATTTTTTAGCTTGTGTAAGTGTTCGCGTGATCTTATTAATGGGTATTGCATATCTGAACCTGCATCTTTTTTTACCCAGATTTTTAGCGAAAAAGCGATATGGCATTTATGCTACTGCCATTTTGGTTTCAGTTTTGGCTTATGTGATTATTCAAAGCCTTTACGACTGGTATTTATATGGTTATATTGTTGGCCCGCTTTACCGCAGCAACATGTACGAATCGCTCTCCTACAACTTTTTCAGTACCTTATGGTACCTGGGACTTATGCTAGCCCTTAAGCTGAGCATCGATTGGTACAGCCAGCAACTGCTCATTCAACGCATTACAGTTGAAAAATTAAATGCTGAAGTGGGTTTTTTACGTGCACAGGTAAACCCGCATTTCCTCTTTAATATCCTCAATAACCTCTACGCTCTTGCGCTTAAAAAATCAGAACAAGCTCCCGATGTGGTACTAAAGCTTTCATCCATGATGGAATACATGTTGTACGATAGCAATGATGACAAAGTACTGCTTGACAAAGAACTGGAGTATTTGCAAAATTATGTTGAACTGGAACGGCTGCGTTTCGGTAACGAAGCCATAATCACTTTTAGTAAAGGTAAAATACCAGCAGGACTAACCCTAGCACCATTGCTTTTGTTGCCCATGGTAGAAAATGCCTTTAAACATGGATTGAGCAGGCAGGCAGCCAATAGCGAACTGCATATTAACATTGAGTTTAATAATGCAGATTTAAGCGTAAAGGTGGTAAACACCAAACCGCTAAAGCCTTTTTTACCATTCAAAGGTGGTATTGGACTCGGTAATTTACGCAAACGCCTTGAGCTGCTATATCCTGGTAAACATGATTTACAAATAAAGGATGATCCGAGCCATTTTACTATCTTATTGATAATTGAACTGTAATGGAAACGCTGTTAAATGTTGCTGTAATTGATGATGAACCGCTGGCCCGCGAAGTACTGGAAGGCTATTTAAAAAGGCTTACTGATATTGGGCAAATTTTACTTTTTCCTAATGCCATGGCTGCATTAAAAGGGTTAAAAGGCACGCGGACACAGCTTTTACTCTTGGATATCGAAATGCCCGAAATGAGTGGAATCGAGTTTCTGAAACAATTGACTAAACCGCCATTGACCATTTTCACTACCGCTTACCGTAACTATGCTTTTGAAGGTTATGAATTAGGCGTTATCGATTTTTTATTAAAACCCATTTCATTCAACCGGTTTGAACAGGCCATAACCAAAGCACGTGAGCTTATGGCACTTAAAGAACACAGCCATTTGGATGAAAATCTAGCAAACACAGACGATTTTATTTTCGTCAAAAGTGGCTTACAGCGCATTAAACTCCAGTTTAACGACGTAACGCATATTCAGGGTCTGAAGGATTACGCCATCATTCATACGCCTGCTAAAAAAATCCTGCTAAAGGGGTCAATTAAAGCTATGCAAGACCTGTTTCCACCGGATCGTTTTTTACGTGTGCATAAATCTTTCATCATCAACCTGCAAAAGATACAACAACTTGATCGGAACGGCATCTTCATAAATGACCAGCAGGTACCCATAGGCCGTAACTTTCGTGAAGCGTTGGAAAAGTTTATTAAAATCCACTAGAGGTTAACTATTGATAACGTTTTATTTGCCAGCGACTTTTAAATGAATGATATTCAATATCCTCAATCTTTTCCACAGCCTGTTTATAAATTATTTCCTTTTAGCAATTCGCCGTGGCTTACCTTAGCTTTTAAATCTATCACTATGGACGCAATCACAACAGTAGAGCAATATCGGAAGGTTCTTTTAAGGATTAATATGTTGATGAATAAAGGCAGTCAGCGCATTAGCTGCGAAGAAATGTCTGAAATCAGAATCCTCCGCGCCAAAGCATCTGAATATGAGCGTGTACGCTACGATTTTAGCCTCGTACCAACAGCAGACGAAAACTAAATCCCCTTAAAATCAGCTGCTTTCCAGGCCTGCCTGCCTGATTCACTAAAGCTCAATATACTTCACTCAAAATCGGGTACGCTGCTGATTCATCTTGTCGCATCACCCCATTAAACTTGTCACAATTGTAGTGGTAAACCCCGCATTTTTATCGCGAAATTTATATTCAAGAAAAAGCAGAGCTGATGAGAAAAATAATTGTGCTGTCCATGCTGAGCCTGGATGGAGTAATACAAGGGCCGGGAGGATCTGAAGAAGATATATCCAACGGCTTTAAATATGGCGGCTGGGCCATGGCTTATAATGATGAGATCGGTAATATAGAAGTTCAAAAAGAGCTTGCACAACCTGCAGATTATCTTTTAGGTCGAAAAACGTTCGATATATGGGAAAATTACTGGCCAGAACATGGTGATTTCTGGCCGGGTATTAATAGCGGCACCAAATATGTACTGAGTACGACCAGAAAAGCAACGAACTGGAAAAATACAGCGTTTATCCAAAACCTTGAAGATATCAGCAAAATTAAAAATTCGGAAGGCGCTGACATTCAGGTTTGGGGCAGCAGTAAACTTGTTCAGTTATTATTTAAACATGATCTGGTGGATGAGCTGCGTTTAAAAATATATCCACTGATGCTTGGCGAGGGCAAAAAACTGTTTGATAGCTTTGCACTCCCTGCAAGTTTTACTTTAACAGCTTGTAAACCTACCACCAAAGGGATTATCCTGGCCAATTACCACAAATCAGAATCGCCATTAACAATTGACTAGCTTTTTATCAATGAGAACCCGACATAAAAACCGATTCCGTATGTGATTTTTTGCAACATTACCTTACCGCTCCTGCTAACCGGTTACTAAATTGGTTTTTACATGGGGGAAACCTTTTCTGTGGCTGTTTTAGACTTCGAGAATATGATACTCACCAAAACGCCTCCAACAATTAACAACATACCGAGCAGCAATGCAAAGGTTAGTTTTTCTCCGAAGAGCACAACACTGATAATTACCGCTACTACAGGCTCAAGCGCGCCCAGGATAGCCGTTGGTGTAGAACCAATATAACCAATCGCATATACCAGCGTAGTAATGGAAACAACAGAGGTGATGAGCCCAAAAAGCGTAATATGAAACAACATAGATAAATCAGGTATTACCAGCGATTCTTTACCAACCAGCGACTTAATGAGATAATACAAGGCTGAAAAAAGTAACGAATAAAAAGTAGTTTTCACCCCAGAAGCTTTAATATTTGATTTATTTACCGTTACGATATAGAGCGCATAGGCAAGTGCACTGCCCAGGGCCAGTGCAAGTCCGTTAAAATTAATGCTGGATGTTGAAGCACCGCTTAACACGTATACTCCCGCAAGGGTTATGCCCATTGATACTACCATGATCATGCTTATCCTTTCCCTGAAAAAAACCGCCATCATTATGGCTACAATAACAGGAAATACAAACAAAATGGTAGAGGCAATTCCAGCCGATAAGCGATCATAAGCCAGGAAAAGTAAATCAGAACTCAGGCTAAATAAGACTCCAAGTACCAAAAATATTCCTACCTCTTTCAACCCGAGTCGCAAATGTTCTTTTTTATATTTCAGGAGAATTAGCATTATACCTGCTGAAATAAAAAACCTGTAAAAAAGGGTTACATCCATCGAAAAGTGAATGGCTTTGAGCGGCAGGATAAAAAGCGGGATTAAACCATAGGTTACTGCCGAAATCAACGCACATATATATCCTTTTATCTTCACAGCATCCATACCATTTAACGACTAATAATTTAAACCGCGCAAAGGTACTGCTTTTCTCTTAATCCCTGCAATGGCTATACTTCTTCAGATCCTGTTCGCTAAAACCAGCGAAAACAAAAAGCGATTGCTCCCATCCGGAAACAACCGCTTATTAACTAAAACCTATTTCAGTCACCTTAAATGACTTACAAAAAAACAAATAGGGCTCTTCCCTAGATACCAACCCTTTCGGGTTAATTATTTTAATACCTTTCCGAAAAATTAATTTGCCTGTAGTACCAAAAGGTTCTCCAGCATTTCGGTGGTCATTGCTTTTAAATCGTAAGCAGGTTTCCAGCCCCAATCTTTTCTTGCGGCACTATCATCAATGCTTGATGGCCAGCTATCGGCGATGGCCTGGCGAAAATCAGGCGCATAATTTACTACAAATTCAGTCACCTGGCTTTTAATTTCTGTTGCCAGCTCTCCCGGGGTAAAACTCAAAGCTCCCAAATTATAAGCCGTACGGATGTGAATATTTTCTGCTGGTGCATCCATCAATTGGAGCGTAGCATTAATTGCATCTGCCATAAACATCATAGGCAATGCAGTTTCTTCGCTCAAAAAGCAGGTATATGGCTTACCTTGTACTGCATGGTGGAAAATGTCAACCGCATAATCGGTAGTACCCCCACCCGGAGCACCGGTATAGCTAATCAACCCAGGATAACGTAAACTACGTACATCCAGACCATATTTTTCAAAATAATATTTGCACCAATGCTCGCCTGCGGCTTTACTGATTCCGTATACAGTAGACGGTTCGGTAACACCTTGCTGAGGGCAATTAATTTTCTCTGAGTCTGGACCGAAAATAGCGATACTGCTTGGCCAGAACACTTTATTTACGTTGTGTTTTACCGACAAATCCAACACACTTAGTAAACTGTTCATGTTAAGGTCCCAGGCCAATGTTGGATTGCTTTCGCCTTTAGCCGAAAGTACTGCCGCAAGGTGGTAAATCTGGGTAATCTTCTGATCAACAATTAAAGCTTCCAGGGCCTGTGCATCTAAAACATTAAGCTTAACATAAGGGGCAGTTTCGGCTGGCAAACTCTCTTGCGGATGAATATCTGCAGCAATTACGTTATCATTTCCGTTCTTTTCCCTTAGGGCAACCAACAACTCTTTCCCAATCTGCCCACAGGCTCCGATCACTAATATTGTTTCTTTATTCATATTCTTTTGAAATGCTGTGAATGCGGATAGCTGATTTTAAGTCCCCCGCAAAGCAGTTTATTTTAGTTTTTGACAACACAAAATTGGAAAGTCTGGAAGAGAAATCCTTGCGATTGATTTTAGTTCGAAGATTATTCGAGAAGTGACATTAAAAGCCAAACATAATTTTGAGCTCAGATAGGCGCTAAACTGAATTCCAAATAATGTTTCCGGAATTGGGAGTTAAAAATAAACTTATTATGTTTGCAATGCCGGGAGCTCAATCGGCAATATCAATTTACCTGATTATTTACCTCAAATTAAATAGCTAAAAAAGACCTGCGCCATGCACGACGATATTTTGGATAAGCTGGATTACGAGATTTTATCGCTGCTACAAACGCAGGGCGATTTAAACTATAAGGAACTCGCTTATAAACTCCATAAATCGCCAAGTACCATATTTGAACGCATTAACCGCATGCGTGAACGTGGTTTTATAGCCGGTAACATTACCATCATTAACCGTGCAAAATTTAAAGAGCTTTTGGTTTCTTATACCCATGTAACCCTTCGCGATCATAGCAGTAATGCGCTTACCAATTTCCAGGAAAAAGTAGCTTTGTTTCCACAGGTACTCGAATGCTACCATACTACTGGTGATTACGATTTTCTGCTTAAAATTGTGGTTAGAGATATGCAGGAATACACCCGTTTTATTACCCGCGACCTGATGACACAGGAGAACGTACTCAAATCGCACAGCAGCTTTGTGGTAAATGAAGTTAAACGCGATTTGGCCTATCCGCTTGAATCCAGATAGTTTATTTCATTATGACATCTTTAAGAACTTCAACAACAGTTCTTCCCATTTCTTTCTCAACAATTTTAGGAGAATTTTTGATTACTAAAACACTACTTTAAGCATTCAGGTACAGTAGAAGACGCGAAGAATGAAGTGATTTACCCGAAAATGATAGATCTGGCAATTATTTAATCTGCTATACACTTTGTTTGCTTATGGCAAAAAAGCCTATTCCGGCTAAAGTCAGAATTAAGGGAGACAAATAGTCATCCATTGGGCAAGCAAGCATTGTAAAAAAACCTTGTACGCCTTGCGCCTGGTAATTGTGACCCGGGCAATTATTACCACCATTAAGCGAACCGCTACAAATATTACAGACTGTTCCTGAAGTTGGGCTCCAGGAGCAATAATTTGGTAAAAGATCTGTAAAAAAATCAGGATCATACACACTCCCCCCACCGTCATAAGTATAAACCCGTTCTTGAGCAGATACCAAACAACCAGCCACGGTAACTTGTGCCATCGTTTTCTGCCCTAATAATGATAATAAGCAGATGCAAAATATTAAAACTGCAACTTTCATTTCGTCAAAAATAAAACTTATTGCATTATAAATACTACAAAAAATAACAGCTTTTGATAATTATCAACCTAAAAAAATTAATGGACGATTAATTTAACCGTGAAGCAGAAAGCAGCAGATTATCACAACCTGGCAATTAAATCCAGACATTAGTGTCATTAAATAAATTGCGATTGAACTATTTAGGGAGATTGTAGTAAATAGCCATTGTTATTTCGTGAGATCCGTCGTAACAAATCAAAACACAGGAGTATTTAAGGTGTCTTAAAAACCATTTACCGCGAAATCCGGTTAAAAGCAAGTTATTTAAAGCAAACCGTAGAAAAATCGGGAACCCTGTTGATAAAAGCTAATGAAGAATAAAAATAGATATGAACAAGCTTGTATAAAGCGCTTTGAAAGTTAAGATTTACGTTTAAAAATCTTCAAGACTTTTTTAGCAACCATTACCAGTACAACAGCCACCAGACCTGCTATTAAACCAGCACCGAATTCTTTGATTATTGAAGGAACACCAGGTAAAAGGTGATGCATAAAATCGATATTGTGGACAAAAATCCCTCCAGAAACAAGGATTAAAGCAATTGTTCCTACTACACTTAAAACCTTTATCACAATAGGAAGCGAGGAAACCAACAGTTTACCTAAAAACGAAAGCACTCCCTTTCCATTTGAACGTTTAATTAACCGATACCCTGCATCATCCATCCTAACAATAACAGCCACAATTCCATAAACCCCTATTGTAGCCAAAAGCGCTATTATGGAAACGGTAACAATCTGTAAGGTAACGCTTTCTTCTAACACGCTGCCAAGTGCGATGATTACAATTTCAATTGAGAGAATAAAATCTGTAGTAATAGCAGACCTCACTTTTGTCTTCTCTGCATTTTCGTCCTCCTGCAAAACCTCAGCTGCCTCCTGATGAGTATCAGCAGAGCGATGAAAAAGATACTCTACAATCTTTTCAACGCCTTCATAGGCAAGATAAATCCCACCCAATACCAAAATTATTTTTATAGCTACGGGGAAAAATATATTAAGTAATAATGCAATAGGAACTATAATAAGCTTATTAATTAACGATCCTTTAGTGATCGCCCAAAGTACAGGAAGTTCTCTGGAAGAAAGAAAACCAGTGGATTTTTCAGCATTAACAGCAAGATCATCACCCAATATGCCTGCTGTTTTTTTTGCAGCTACCTTCGCGCTCACTGCTACATCATCCATTAAAGCACCTATATCGTCTAAAATTGCAAAAAAACCTGAAGCCATATCCTTATCTAATTGGGGCTGCAAAATACCAAATCAATCTTATTCAGGAAGAAAAAACATCAAAAGATTCATGAATTGTGCGTTTTAATGATCACAATATATATAGACCTCACAAATTAAGAAATACCAAAAAGTATAGCGTTTATAATAAATTTAATAAATCGTTTTACTAACTTGCTGTCCAATCCAACATCCCACAGGCTGGACTATTCAACATTCAATCAGGATAGAATACCAGATTAGAGAATATAAACTTGTGGTGATCTACAAAATTTAAATATGAAGAAATATTTTTACGCTTTATTAAGCTACAGTTTCCTTTTCACATTTTTGACAAACGTAGCCAGTGCTCAGGTAAAAAAACAGCCGGTAGACTACGTAAACCCTTATATCGGAAATATCAGTCATTTACTTGTCCCTACCTATCCAACTGTTCATTTACCTAACAGCCTGTTAAGAGTTTATCCGGAAAGAGACAATTTTACCGCAAATACCATCCATGGCTTACCACTAGTTATCACGAGTCACAGAGGAAGCTCGGCTTTTAACTTAAGTCCATTTCAGGGCGATTTGAAAAACATTAAAGCTATTATGGCTTATGGTTATGATAATGAAATCATTAAACCATATTATTACGAAGTAGATCTGGATGACTATGATATTAATGTTCAATTTGCTCCCTCGCACCAATCCGGAATTTACGCTATTAATTTTTCAAAAGCCAGCCCGGCTTACCTGGTGCTAAATACCAGAAATGGGGAGCTATCAGTCAAAGAAAATGTAGTAAGTGGCTTCCAAAAATTGAGTAATAACACCAAAGTATATATTTATTTCCAGACCGATTTATCACCCATTGAAGCTGGCAAACAAAAGGACAATGGAATTGATTCAGAAGCCTATTCGGCTTCAGGTCAGAATGCCTACCTGATATTAAAATATCCGGCCAATACCAAGCAGATTAAGGCACATTATGGTATATCATTTATTAGTGTAGAACAGGCAAAGCGAAACCTTAACAGGGAAATAAAGGATTACGAGCTAAATAAAATAGCACAAAATGGTAAAAATATATGGAATCAAACCCTTGGAAAAATTGCTGTTGAGGGATCAGATGAAACAGCTAAAACCATTTTTTATACCTCACTTTACCGTACATATGAACGAATGATCAGTTTATCTGAAGACGGTCAGTATTTCAGTGCCTTCGATGGAAAAGTCCATAGTGATAACGGGATCCCGTTTTTTACAGATGACTGGATTTGGGATACCTACAGGGCAACGCACCCGCTACGCGTAATAATTGAGCCGAAAATGGAAGGTAATATGATTAACTCCTACCTGCGTATGGCCCAACAAATGGACGATCATTGGATGCCGACTTTCCCGGAAGTTACCGGCGACAGCCGCAGAATGAACAGCAACCACGGTGTGGCAACCATAATCGATGCCTATAATAAAGGATTGAGAAGTTTTAACCTTGAAGAAGCTTATCAATATTGTAAAGCAGGCATTACCGAAAAAACACTATCACCATGGTCAGCAAAAAAAGCAGGCGTATTAGATCAGTTTTTTAAAGAAAAAGGATATTTTCCAGCCTTGCCACCGGGAGAAAAGGAAACTGCTCCGGAAGTTCATGGTTTTGAGAAACGCCAACCTATAGCAGTTACACTGGGTACAGTGTACGATGAATGGTGCCTGGGCAACATCGCCCAGCAGCTTGGCAAAACCGATGAGGCTAAATATTTTTTAGATAAAAGTAAGAGCTACCACACTGTATTTAATCCAGACACCAAATTCTTTCATCCAAAGGATATTGACGGCAAATTTATCCAGCCTTTAGACTACCGGTTTTCGGGTGGACTGGGCGCAAGGGAAACATATGATGAAAACAATGGATGGCTTTACCGGTGGGATGTTTTGCACAATTTAGGTGATCTGGTAGAAATGATTGGAGGAAAACAGGCTTTTGTTGATGAACTGGAGAAAATGTACAATACACCATTGGGAAAAAGCAGGTTTGATTTTTATTCCCAGTTGCCAGACCATACCGGTAACGTCGGGCAGTTTTCGATGGGCAACGAACCGGCCATGCATATTCCCTATCTGTATAATTATGCTGGTCAGCCCTGGCGCACTCAGAAACGGGTTCGCAGCTTACTTTCACAATGGTTCCGTAACGATTTAATGGGCATTCCCGGTGATGAGGATGGCGGTGGATTAACCTCTTTTGTTGTTTTTTCTCAAATGGGATTTTATCCAATTACTCCCGGGCTTCCTATGTATGTCATCGGTAGTCCAACATTTGCCAATGTTAAACTGGATATCGGAAATGGCAAAAAATTCGAAGTCATATGCGTAAATTATTCACCCGAAAATAAATACATCCAATCTGCCAAATTGAATGGTCAGATCTGGAACAAATCATGGTTTTCGCATGCAGATTTAATGAGCGGGGGAAAACTGGAACTAATCATGGGTAAGCGACCAAACAAATTATGGGCTTCAGCGGAAAATTCACTCCCTCCTTCATTTAAAATGTACACGAAATAAATTCAGCATTATGAGTTAACAGACTTCCTATATTGAGCCTGAAAGCAACTTTTTCTCCAGGTAATTTTCAGGCTCCAACTTATATATGCTAAAAATCAGAAGATTTCTCTTCTAAAATCATATTTTATTCATCACCCTAATCCCCACAATATTTATTGCGGCAGCCTGTTTTAGCTGATGACATGCTTGGGGTACCTCTTAAACTTAGTTTAATAATTGAGCATTAACGGCTATAATTTTGCGATCCATATGCTAATGTCTTCTGTTATTGGAATTTTTAATTTTTTACGGATCCTGTGCTTTTTGGCCTGAACTGACCTCACTGATGCATTTGTATACCGTGCAATTTCTTTGGTCTCAAAATTAAGTCTGAGAAATGCACTCAATTCTAATTCAGATGCAATTAGATTAGGTGCGATTTCTAATAATTTTTTAATGAATTCAGGATCAAAGCTCTGAAATTTAATAAAAAAAGACGGGTCATTTGTTTGGGCCAGTGTTATGAGTGTTTTTAATTCTTCGTTATCTATTCTCTTTCTCTCCGTTTCACTATCTGCTTCCTTGACTTTTTTCTCCAACAAAAAAGCTTTATCTTCTACGTGTTTTTTTTCCTTTAAGAACCTGAAAAAGAAAAGAATCACACTTAAAAGTCCTATAACAAATAAGGCTAAGATTACCACTGAAATGAACATGTACATATTTTCTTTTTTACGGTATATTTTTTCATTTTCAAGCTTTATGAAATCAAATAAGGTTGTAATTGACTGTTGATCTTTCTTTTTTATCGATTCAGAGAGGCTCACATATTTCTTAAAAAAGTATTTAGATTTAAATATATCGTCGATCTCATCATAAGCATTTGATAAAGCAATATATACATCCCTGATTTCTTCATCGCTTTCATTTACTTTAGCCAAAGTAAGTGCTTGTTGGTAATTTGAAATTGCAGATTGATATTTTTTCTCTTTATAATCCAGGTAGCCAAGGCCAATAAATGTTTGGGTTCCGAATCTTCTAAAGTTTTTCTTCAAGGCAAAATGCAGCGAGGTATCCAAATAATACTTTGCAGAGTCATACTCTTTGGTTTCTATGTAATATTGTCCTAAAAATGCTGAAACAATCACAAGCTCGCCTTGATAGGAAAGGTTTTTAATTTTGCGATGTTCCTGGTACGACTTTTTTAGATAAAAAAATATTGAATCGGTTCCCTTGTCAGACTTGCTTTTTTTAATCAGATTGGCATAAACCCTATAAATTGTGGCCATCGAAAGATGTAATCCATCATTATCTTTAATTCTTCGGGCAGAAATAATTGCTTTGTTTAAACACTTTTTACTTTCCTCCATAAACCCCATACATATGTAATAATTGGCTTTAAGAGTTGCTGCCCTTGCAATTAGGACATCATTATTTAATTCGTTCACTAAGACTTCTGCTCTATTTACATTTTTAAATGCTGCACTGTAATTGCCTTTGTTTAACATAATGGCAGTCATCTTCAAAGAGCTTCTTGCCATTCCTTTTTTATAACCAATAGCTTCGGAGGCCCTATAGATATAATCCACCATGAGGCTATCTGATTTAATGTCAGTATTGGTATTTAAAGCAGGGACTTTAAGTAAACTATCAATTTTAGCTATATTAATTTGCGAATGGCCCTCATATGCACTACAAATCAAGCCTAGAAATAAAATTATTTGGAGAATTCTTTTAAACACGTCTATCTTTAATTTATTTTACACCTCTCAAGATTCTTGTAGGAAACACAGAATTTCATCACCGCATAAACAGATTGGTATAATTGGATTCATCCACAGCAAGATTTTTCCAATATTCACGCTAAAATCAAAAAATTTAAACCAACTGCTTTTTTCGGCGAATTTCTGAGCAAGCAGGACGAGCAGAATATTATGGACTATTGGTGCAAAAAGGAGAACCTAATGCGCCTGGAAATCCTCAAAAAAAATAGAGATATAACGGAAGAAGCACTGCCAAAAACAATAGATAGCTTAAAAAAACTGGTCATCGATAACCCGAAAGATTATCGGCTGAGAACAGATCTGGCCCATGCCCATTACCTAAATCAGGATGTTGCAAACGGACATTACCAATATTGGCAGGTGTTTAATTACCTTCAAAAAACGCCGGACATTGAACTTGAAAATTATGTCAATAAAATACTCAGCCCGAAATTAGATACTGTAGGACGAAGTATGAAAAGATTAAAAACTTCAGAATACGCCCTTATTGCATTTCCTATGATGCTGGAACTGAAAATAAGGGAATTGATTGCCATGGACTGCCAGGATTACGATTTAAATTGGGGTGCGTCATGGGGAGCTTTCGATGCAAAATTCAATGTCATCAAAAACGATACGTCAGCCGTGTTCAGGAATAAACTAAAAGCTAATCTGGATGTAATCCGTAAAGGGTTTGAAAAATTCGATAGCATAGAAAAAACTTCAAAGAATGTCACTGAATGGCTAAATACTGATGAAGCAGCTAAGATTTCTGCATCTGGAGACTTTTATCTGCCAGAAATGTATACGATGAAAAATTTTCCCAAAGAAGAAATGTTATCGAAAATTCACTGGTGGATGATGAGAAACAAAGGAATGTGCGACAATGTAGTCAATCAGGCCAGGGCCTTAAAGGCCGAAAAAGTCGTAGTTATTGCAGGAGCCAATCACAGAAAGTTCATGCAGGATCTTTTCGAGAAAATGCCGGATGTAACGGTAAGAAATATAAACGAAATTAAATAACTATCGGCATATGTGCATGCGGGCCTGGAGCATTAACGGTACCAGAATTCCAATAGCTGGAAAGCATCACCTGACTTATAGATAAAAACAAATACGCGATAATTACCGCCCGTTAACGAAAATATTTACCGCTGCAGGCCTCTAATTATGGCGTATTTGTAACTTCCATTATTTCTATAAGCAAGAGAGAATTATGCGCCGATTGCATTGTAATTACAGGCAGTATTTTGTTATCAATTCATTCAGTCGTCCTTTTTTAATAGCTCTTCTTGCTAAATATCCGAAAATTGGTTCAGCAATTTTTGCAATTCCAACCATTCTGGAATTATTTAAATAAATGAATAAAGCAAGGTCACTGATTTTTTTTGGCACTCCGTCTGCGCTGGCCAGGCCGTCTTTTGCCAAGCCTTTTGAGATCTGCAATGCATTCTCAAAATTTTTATTACCCGGGCAAATGATTACTTTAATCAGGCACGCTTCTGTTGAAATATTATTGAAGTAGTGCTTTTCATTTGGGTTGATCGTAACCCTGTCGCTTTTTTTCAATTGAAGTACCTGATCATTTAATCCAACTTCTAATGTGCCGCTCAACACTTCAAAAGATTCTGAGAAAAGGGTGTGATAGTGCCATGGCGTTTTTTCACCTGGAACAATGTTAAATTCAATCACACTTTCCGGATGATTATCTACAGAATTGACCAGCTTGATGTATCCCTGATTTTTCATTGTGATAATGCATTATTTTTTGTGATTAATAAAAGGAGTCCGAAAAGGAAGCAAACTATTATTGCCATGATATGAGGCATGACCTGTGTAATGCTATTGTCAGGCTTACTTAGTACAACCAGCGTGTCAATCAGTGGAATAATACCGCCGACCAGCAAAGTAATACCAACAGCCCGAGGTTGCCTCAATAGTACAAAGGTACAAAGGAGAATTCCTGAAAAAATATCCCTGATGCCTTTGATATGCTGAAATGAATAATCAACACTTTCATTGAAATGAATACCAAAACCAGCGGTAGCCACTTCGGGAGCAAAGAAAAAGCGAGATCCGAGAAAGACCATTCCCATACCTAGTAAGAATGCCATTACGTAAGAAATTTTTGTTGTCATGATTTTATCTTTAAATTATGACTCAAAGTTCCAATTCTTATATTGGGAATTCATGCACCTGGGTTAACAAATCATCCCGTACTATAAATTCTTTTACGTATACGACTAAGTGATTGTGGCTTAACGCCAACATAAGAAGCTATGTGGTATTGGGAAACCCTTTGTTGCAGCTCGGGATGTTCTTCCAATAATTTCATATAACGCTGTTCAGGTTTATCAATATAGAGGGACCCCAAAGCGTTCAGCAATTTGACAAAGACTTGTTCAATTACTAACCTACCAAATCGCTCTCCATCACGAACAGACTGATAAAAAATTTGTAAATCTGCATAAGAAATTTGCCAGATAATGCTATCCTCGAGCGACTGAATCACTTTTGTTGAGGGCGCTTGGGGCAAAAAGCTTTCGTAATTACAAACAAAATTATTTTCCTGTCCAAATTCATAGGTTTTTTCTACTCCATCATCATTAATGTAATATCTGATAAGGCCTTTTTCGATGAACCCTGCGTGTTTGCAAACATGTCCATCCTCAAGAAAAAACGCTCCTTTTCGATATGATTTTCTTTTAAAAAGTGTACTGACAACTTCTGCCTCTTTGGGACTAAGTGTAATGACGCTTTGGATAGCATGAAGGAGGTTACTGACCATAAAAATACTGGTGTTAGGATTTATTAATAATAGTATCTATTTTCCGGTAATTTCTTTCCTGTGCTGCTTTCCCCACTCTGCTAAGTTATCTATAATAGTTTTTAATGTCATGCCATAATCGGTAAGCTGATACAAGACTGTGACTGGTTGGGTATCCAAAACAGTACGCTTTATTAACTTGTTTATTTCAAGATCTTTCAGTTCCTGACTAAGCATCTTATTTGAAATACCGTGGACATCATTTAGAATATCTGAAAAGCGGCGTTTGTTAAAGTAGCAAACAGACGATATTATAGAAATTTTCCATTTACCACTTAATACATCCATTGCATCATGGACTGCCATGACCTGTTTTTTATTGCTTTCAGCATCTGCTACACCACAATGATTTTCCATACTTTGTTACTTAGTTACCCAAAAGTTACTGTTACTTTTAGTTACAAAGTTACGAAAATAAATAAGACTGTAATACATTTGTACCGATAATTAAAATATATAAATATGAATTTTTCAGGAAAAAACATTGTCATTACAGGTGGTACATCAGGTATAGGATTTGCAACGGCTAAAGCTTTTATTGGAGCTGGGGCCAATGTTTGGATTACAGGCAGAAATACAGAAAATCTTGATAAGGCTGCAAAAGCTTTAGCAACTAATCAACTTACTACGGTTGTGTCAGATACTTCAAATCTCAATGATATTGAAGCTTTGGCCGACGCTTTTACACAGAACGGTCAAAAGTTGGATGTACTATTTTTAAATGCAGGGATAGCCACCTTTGCACCAATTTCACAAACCACTGAAGCCGATTTTGACGCACAGTTTAATACCAATGTAAAAGGACCATACTTTACATTACAAAAGTTGTTACCACATCTGAAAGATGGTGCATCTGTAGTCTTCAATTCATCAACAGTTGCAACTGCAGCACAAATGCACGGCAGCGTTTACTCGGCCACCAAGGGTGCGTTAAATAAAATCGCCCAGATTGCGGCCAACGAACTTGCAGGAAGAAATATCAGGGTAAACATGATTAGCCCTGGCCCTACCCAAACAGAAGGTTTTGACAAGGCTGTACCAGATGAGACCTTAAAACAGCAATTCGCTTCAACAACGGCGCTGCAAAGGATGGGTAAACCTTCAGAAATAGCAAAAGCAGTATTGTTCCTTGCTTCAGAGGATGCAAGTTTTATTACAGGTGCACAATTACTTGCTGATGGCGGCTTTATTGGTTATGCACTGAAATAACTTTTACAAGTAAATAAACTTACGCCTTATATGCCCCCCACCAGGGGGCTATTTTATATTGATATACTTAAAAATTTCAAATCACAGAAGCCTCCCCGGTCAAATAAGTAAATGGAAAACTTCAGATCTTAAGAGTACTTTTCTCCGCAATTTATTTTGCTATGATTCAAATCTTTCATTAAAAAAGGAATGCTATTCGAGCCATTCCCGATTCTCCTGCAATTTTGTGATATAATTTTGGTATAAGCTATAAATTCCGATTTTGAGTTCATGATAATTATTCACCTGACCGGTGAGTTTTCATAGGTGGTACCCAAAAACTATCGTCATTTCCACCACTGATGAAAAAACCAGTTAAAATAAGCCTGCAAATTGAAAATTACAGGCTTTTAAAGGCTTTTAATTAAAATAAGGTGGCTTTTAGAAGAAAGTTGAGGCGATTAAGGAACAGAATCTGATTCTAAAATCCTTGCAAACGCTGATTTCTTTCTTCACCAATGTGCCACGATTGTGCCACATCTTGAATTTTGTCTTCATCGCTGGTTTTATCAACCAATTTTGAAATTGTACCCCGGAAGGGATTCGAACCCCTGACCCACGGTTTAGAAAACCGTTGCTCTATCCAACTGAGCTACCGAGGCTCATTTTTTAATGAGCTGCAAATATAGGAGTTCTATTGAATAAGTAAAAATATATTTTAAAGTATTTAGGCCACGATTTTCTGTTTTTAAATAAGTATTTAACAGAGAAGCAATTAAAATTAACTTCATCGCCAGAAAAATATTATATCCCCATCTGAACAGTGATTTTGTATTATTATTCCAGTAAAAAAGTGCTTACGCATCTTCCCCATTCCAGATATCATCATCTGCCTGCCTCAATTCGTCGTAATTGTAAATGCCCGGATCATCGTGGTGGTAATTCCTCTCAGGGTTTTCAGGTAAGCCGTTATCTTGTTCTAAAGGCATCTTCCGTAAATGTTCTGGCTTTTTTACCTCTGGTAAATCATCATGAATAACAGAGGGTTTTAAGATGGTTTTTAGGGGGTGATTGCTATTTTCCATAGTTAAAGATAATCAAATTTCAAGCCATAACCATCATTATTGTAAGGCCGGGCTTGTATTAGCAACTCATTCCTGGCAAATAACCTTCAAACCGGGCTCAATGGCACAATTTACAGCATCTTTAAAATAAAAAATGCACACAGATAAATAGCTGTGTGCATTCGTTTTACTTTATTTCCGTAAGCAGATTAATAATTACCTGTCACTCCGATTTCTAAACCTCTGAGCTCTGCCAGCCCCCTTAACCTGCCGATGGCGGAATAGCCGGGGTTTGTTATTTTCACTAAGTCATCGAGCATCTGATGCCCATGATCAGGACGAAAAGGAATTGCCTTTTCGCGTGTAGCATTTTCTTCTGTCAGGGCTTTCATAATTTCATACATGTTTACATCGCCACCTAAATGATCGGCCTCGTAGAAACTGCCATCAGCATCCTTGGTAACATTACGCAAATGCGCAAAATAAACACGCTCTTTAACCGCATTGAAGATTTCCAGAGCATTGTTTTCCACACCTGCACCAAGAGAACCGGTACAGAAGCAAACTCCGTTAAAGGGCTGGTCTACTTCTTTAATGATATAGTTAAAATCTTCCAGTGTGCTGGCAATACGCGGCAATCCTAAAATCGGATAAGGTGGATCATCGGGATGGATGGTCATTTTAATGCCTTCATGGGTACATACTTCGGCAATTGAAGACAGGAAAAACTTTAAATTTTCTTTCAAGCCCTGTGTACCAATGGCCTTATATTCGTTAATGCTATCGCGTAAGGTTTCGAGTTCGATCTCCTTCTCGTTCGGGATGCCCATTAACACATTGATACGCAAATCCACCAATTCCTGTTCGTTAAGGGTAGCGTATTTATCGTTAGCTCTTTTTAAAATCGAAGCGGAGTAATCAGCTTCTGCACCTTCACGCTTTAAAATGTAAAGGTCGAAAATGGCCAGGTCAATCCAATTGAAGTACAAGGCTTTAGATCCATCGGTCATTTCCAGATCTAATTGTGTGCGGGTCCAATCGAGTACCGGCATAAAATTATAACACACGGTTTTTAGTCCGCAGGCTGATAAATTGCGTAATGAAGTTTTATAATTTTCGATATACTGACCAGCATCTGCCCTGCGGGTTTTAATGGCCTCGTGCACAGGCACACTTTCAACCACCGACCAGGTTAAGCCGGCAGCTTCTATAATGGCTTTTCTTTCTTTGATATCTTCCACAGGCCATACTTCGCCGTGCGGAATGTGATGTAATGCAGATACAATACCTGTTGCACCTGCCTGTTTAACATCCTGTAAGCTAACCGGATCGTTTGGTCCGTACCAACGCCAGGTTTGTTCTAATTTTTTCATTATATATGATTACACTGATTTATAAGATTACACCGATTTTTGGTTTTTAAACGCCTGAAAAAGCACTGAATCCACCATCTATTTTAATATTTTCGCCGTTTACAAATTTTGAGGCATCGCTAAGCAAATATACCAGGCCACCAATTAATTCATCGGGCTCACCGAAACGTTTAAATGGTGTTTTAGCGATAATGGCATGTCCTCTTGCAGTTAAAGATCCATCTGGATTGGTTAGCAAAGCCCGGTTTTGGTGGGTAATGAAAAAGCCGGGTACAAGCGCATTCATTCTGATTTTATCACCATAACGGTTAGCCAGCTCTACCGCCATCCATTTGGTATAACTTTCTATAGATGATTTAGCCAGCGAATAGCCTAGAACGCGGGTAATGGCCTGCACCGCCGAAGCCGAAGAAATATTAACAATGCTGCCGCCATTTTTGGCAATTTCTTTACCGAAAACCTGGGTTGGCAGAATGGTTCCAAACAAATTTAAATCGAAAGCTTGTTTTAAAGCGGTAACATTCAGATCAAATACATCACTACCCGGTTGTATAACAGCCTCAGCTACGTTACCACCTGCTGCGTTCACTAAACCATCTATTCGGCCATAAGTTTCAATAATCCGGGTATTGGCTGTCACCAAATCCTGCTCATTCAACACATCGGCAATGATATAGATGGCCTCTCCACCAGCTTTAACTACTTCTTCTGCCCTCAGTCTGGCAATTTCTTCGTTTCTGCCGAGCACTACAATGCTTGCACCGGCATTATTCAATCCATTAACAAAAGCCTCTCCTAAAACGCCTGTGGCACCTGTAACTACTACAACCTTGTTTTTTAGGGAAAAGGGGCTTTCCACTTCTTTCATCATTTGTTTAGTTTTTTAGTTTATTCTACTACCAGTGTAGTTATGGAGTGTGGCAGACTTGTTGTGGTTGCAGCCTCGCCTTTAATCCATAAACTGTACTTTAATTTGTCGTCCGTTTGATTCATGACCACTACAACCAGCTTTCCATCGGTATTTAAGAAAGCGGTAGTTTGCAGTTTATCGCGGCTGGAAGCCGATCCGATTCGTTTAGCGCCCGGGCGGATAAATTTAGAAAAATGTCCCATATAATAATAGGCGTTTGTGTAAATCAATTTATCATTTTTAGTATCGGCATGTACCGGTGCAAAACAGAAGTTACCTACATGGTTCGGCCCACCCTTTTCGTCTAAAAGAATATTCCAATCGGTCCAGGCGGCTGTTCCGGCGTTGAAATCATTAATCATCGAATAACCATAACGTTCACCTAAAGTCCAGTCATCCAATTTGTTTATGTCGTACTTCTCTTTACAGCCCTCCGTAAAAATCAAGGCTTTATCCGGATAGGCTTCATGGGTCTGTTTTACGTTGCCAAACTGCATGCCGCTACCCGTCCAGGTTTCGTACCAGTGAAAACCAATGCCCCAAACATATTTAGCAGCATCTTTATCGTTTAAAATGGTGCTGGCCCGCTGAAAGATCTGATCGCGGTTGTGGTCCCAGGCAATGAGTTTTTTAGCTGCCAGGCCTGATTTTTGAAGCGTTGGCCCCAAATAGTTTTTAATAAAATCTCGTTCTTCTTCGGCTGTAAACACGCATGATTCCCAACGTTGTTTGGCCATAGGCTCGTTTTGTACGCTTAAACCCCAGATTGGAATACCCATCCTCTCATAAGTTTTAATAAACTTTACGTAATGGTCAGCCCAGCTTTGCCGATATGCAGGCAATAAGTGTCCGCCTTGTATTAAGCTGTTATTATCTTTCATCCAGGCTGGTGGTGACCAAGGACTTACAAACAAAGGCAGTTTGCCACCCGAAGCAGCAATAGCTTGTTTAATCAATGGAATTTTATAATCCTGATCGTGTGCCACGCTAAAGGTTTTCAGGTCTTTATCGTTATCCTGAACATAGGTATAACTTCCGCTCGAGAAATCACAACTGGCAATATTGGTACGTGCCAAAGTATAGCCAATACCTTTATCGGGGCTATAGTAGGCGGCGAGCAGTTCCTGCTGATTCTTTTTAGAAAGTTTGGCAAATGTTTCAGCCGATGCATCCGTTAAGGCACCGCCAATCCCCACCAGGGTTTGGTATTTTATGGTTGGATCAACAAAAATACAAGGCTCTGTTTCAAAGGGTTGTTTATTGGTTACGAAATTTAAAGTTTCCGTTTTGCTGATGCGGTATTCCGTCCGATCAGCTGTGGTATAAACTGCTACCTTTTTATTAGCAAGGGTAAAAGCAGGTATAGGCTTAACAGTTTTTCTATTTTGAGCCGCTACATTAATTGTTGCAGCCAAAATTAAAAGTATGCTTAAATTTTGTCTCATCTTGGTTAATTATTTATAGCTTCAGACTAAAAATAGCCCTGAATACTTTTTTATTTTAGACTTTTGTTAATCTGAGTCAGCAAATAGCCGTTTAAATCTGAGTCATATTCCCAGAACATAACTCCTCCCATTCCGTTTTTAAGCACATATGCACACTTTTCCTTAACAGATTGTTCATCATCAAAAGTCATGTACTCCTGGGTAGCAGCATTGTAGATATATGGCGCTTTAGCATCTTTATCATAATATTTTACGAAACCCTTTTGGTTAATGAGGCTATCTTTAATAAAGGTATACCCTTTTCCGTATCTGCTACTTAAGACAGTATCGCCTAAACCTTTTGTAGCACCAGCGTTAAGGGTAAATGCCCTGCTGTAAAAAGCTACACCCATTACCAATTTTGCCGGAGGAACACCTGCTGCTACAAATTCGCGAAAGGTTTTATCTGCATAATTATCTGCAGGATGGGCTTTGGAATTATATAAATTGGTATGGTGACCGGCAAGTTTACCATGATAGAAATCGTAAGTCATCAGGTTCACAAAATCGAGATATTGCTGCGCTTTATCCATTTCAGTATGGTTGATGAAATCAGTAAAACCACCGACTGCTATGGTTAAAAGTTTTCTGGTTTGCTCCAGCTTTTCAAGTGTATCAAGCTCCAAACGCAATTCTTTAAGCAATAAAGTAAAATTCTGCTTATCTGCAGGTCTGAAAACATTGCCTTCTTCACCGGCAATTGCCGGATATTCCCAATCAATATCTACTCCATCCAGCTTATATTTTTCAATAATTTTAACTGCACTGGCGGCAAAAGCCTTACGCGAAGTATCAGTAAGGGCAGCATCAGAAAAATTTTCGCTCCAGGCCCATCCACCAATCGAAATCAGGACTTTGAGTGCCGGATTTTTGTGTTTAAGCAGATTAAGCTGTTGCAGATTGATGGTATCGGTGGCTTCACGATGTAAATAAGCACGGTTGTTTTTTACATCGACAAAAGCATAATTGATGTGGGTGAGTTTCTCGGCCGAAATTTTACTCACGTCAACCAGGCCTTTATAGCCACCAACGTAACCAATAATTACCTTATTTTTAGGCGAACGGTCAGTGCGCATGGACAATAATATGCCTGCAACCGCAATTGTAAAAAACAATAGCTTTAAAGTTCTCATCTTTTTAATTTTTACTTCTCAATAAAGCTTCCAGATAATAATAATCAGCGTAGTTAATTGGCACATCTATCTCCGATTTAGCCGGGCGGTGACCTGTACTGTGCTCCAGGATAAAACCATAGTTATCGCCAATTTTGCTGGTATACTTCGTACTCAAACTATATAAAATCTTATCGGCTGCTGCCTTGTATTTTTTACCGTTAGTACTGTATTTGGCCAGCTCGTAAAGTGCAGAGGCTGTAATGGCTGCAGCCGAAGCGTCCCTGGATACATCGGGGATTTTAGGATCGTTGTAATCCCAATATGGAATACCATCTGCGGGGGTAATTTTGCTGTTTAAGATAAACCCTGCAACACCATCAGCCTGAGCCAGATAAGCTTTATTGTTAGTTTCACGGTAACACATCGTATACCCATATAGTGCCCAGGCTTGTCCTCGGGCCCATGACGATTCGTTTGCATACCCCTGTGCCGTTACCTTCTGACGTACATTACCGGTTAAAGTATCGTAATCAACTACATGATAAGAGCTAAAATCCGGTCGGAAATGATTTTTAAGGGTAGTGTTGGCATGTGAAACAGCAATTTTATAGAAAGATGAATCACCGGTTAATTTTGTGGTTTCAAACAACAGTTCCAGGTTCATCATGTTATCGATAATTACCGGGAACTTCCATTTATCGCCACTGTGATCCCACGATTTCAACACTCCTGATTTGGCATTAAAACGGGTAGAAAGTGATTTTGCAGCCTGAATAATTACTGAACGGTAGGCAGTATCGTTGGTTAAACGGTAGCCGTTACCAAATGGGCAATAAATCATGAAACCTAAATCGTGGGTCCCTTTATTAAACTGCTCTTTTTTAATATCTTCTGTGTATTTTTTAGCCAGATCAAGCCACTTTTTATCTTTGGTATACTGGTAAAAATACCAAAGCTCAGCAGGGAAGAAACCACTGGTCCAGTCTTTGGAGATAACCATTTTAAACTGACCGTTTTCTACCGTACGCGGCGAAACCAGGTTAGGTTTTACCTTGCGGGCCGAATCTACATTTCTGACCAGCACTTCTGTTTGTTTGGCCGCTGCTGCAAATGCTTTGTTCACATCTGTCTTCTGCGCCTTTACTGAGGTGATAAACAGCACACTTAATGCTGTTATTGTTATTTTCGTATTCATATTATAACCAGATTAATGGGTTACGGATAGGTAAATTTCTAATGACTTCTTCAACCTGAGGCTGGTGATCTAATCTGGCCCAGGTCTGGTACCAGTCTGGCTGCTTGTAAGCTACGGCGCCAAACAATAAAAAAGGTTGTGCCACCGGCCAGTTTTCCCAATACATCACATCGGGCTTAAGCGTCCACTTGCTTTTATCGGCAATAAAAGGATATAGATAATTAATTCCTTTTTTGATGGATTTACCATCAGCAGTTTCAAAATTCCAAAGGTTATCTTTAGGGGTAGATAAAATGTGGCAAAGCATGGTCATGGCATCGAGGTTAAATATCGAATAACCATAGGGCTTTGTTCTTGCAGTTTCTAAAGGGAAGCTGCCATCAGCGCCCATTTGATTGGGCAGAAGTATGGTTTTATAGCTTGTACGTAAAGAATCGAGCATCTGCTCATCGCCACAAAGTTTGGCAAAAGAAGCTACCTGCATGGCCCAACAGGTGGCATGGTTGTTTTTAACGGTTTTTTCCTGAATCCCAGGCTTACTTGTGTTTAGCCACAAAGTATAGTCGCTAAACCACTTTTTCACTCCTTTTGCTGTCTCAGGATCGAAAGCTTTAGCTTTTTCCATCACCAGAGCTCCTTGTGCAACTTCCATTAAATGAATGGTATCGATAATACCATAATTACGTCCTGTAAACTTGCCCTTTACGGCCTGCGCAAAAAGCAAATTGGGGTTCATCAGGGTTCCGGCATTAATAAACCAGGCCTGAAAATGTTTAACCGCCTGTTGCACATATTTTTCGTCGCCGGTAATTTTATAGGCTGATGCCAGGGCACCGATGATCTTGCTCAGGCGGATCATGGCTTTGCGGTGTGCTACAAAATTATCGGGATTGGTCATCCCGTCGCGGTTAATGTAAGGACCATCAGGATTTTGCGGATCGGGCCAGAAATAATCAGCTTCAGAGAAAAAATCGTGCTTACCGCCAGCACTTCTTGGCGATGAGGAAGCAGTAATCGTAATTGGGGCTTGTTTCATGGCCCAGGCTGCTTCGGTCAGGATCTGTTTTCTTAATAAAGCCGTAGCTTCTTTTTCTAAAATACCGGCCTTAGCAGAAGCTTGCTGAGCAGCTGAAGTGAAAACTGTTGCAAATAAACAACAAGCCGCCAGCAACTCATTGGAAATCATTCTTTTCATGCTCATTATAATGTAGTGAATACTGTTTTTAAACCTTCGGCAGCAACCGAAACCACACTCTGCCCTTTGTTTAACTTAACCCTGATGATTGCCCTGCCATTGTAGGCTTGTACCTTTCGCGAACCAGACGAAGTACCCTGGTTGTCAATTAATTTACCATCACCAGTTAAACCAAAGTTAATCCAGCTGATGGCATCTAAACAAAGTACCTTCCGGCTATCCAGAAGCTTTACTTCTACGGTAGCGATATCACCCTGCTGGTCGATTTTCTGAAGTTCCAGCTGACTTGGTTTCGTCCATTTTTCGGTTTGGTAAGTAAATTTGATTTCGTCGGCAACCGTTTCCCTGCCATTTTTAGCGATCACTTTTACTGTGTTTTCGCCTTTTACAAAGGGCAGGTTCCAGCGCAAGCCTGCTGCCGGATAATCCTGACTGTTGCGTTTCTTGCTTCCAAAACTTTTCCCATTCAGGAAAATTTCAGCTTCAGTACAGTTGGAATAAACTTTTACCATTTTCTCCTCGCCAGCATCGCCCCAGCGTATAGGCCAGCTGTGACCATAGATGTGTGCCATAGGTTTTGTAGTCCAGTAAGACTGGAAAACATAAAATGCTTCTTTTTTGGTAAAATCGCGCTCCACCACTCCTTTCTGGTTCATGTAAGGTACCGGATTATCGGGGCGCACCGGTGTAGAAAAATCCTTAAAAGGCCAATAGGCTGTTCCACTTAACCAAGGCATATTTTCCTGCTCCTTTAAATGCCAATCAATTAAATTGGTGATATAAGATTCGCTCCAGTCACCATCTTTAGATATCCGGGCTGCACCGCCGTATAATGAGGCGTCTCCTGCCCTTTCATCGGCACTGCCACCGGTTTTAATTTTACTTAATGCTTTATCAGGATTTTCCGAATGGCGTAAAGCATGACTATCGCCCCCCCACTCCACGTGCAAGAAGCGTTTTACTTTGGCAAATTCATCTTCGGATGCTTTTTTATAGTCGGTAAAGGCTCCGCGATACCAGCCTGCCCAAATCGAAGGTGAATACACATCCACAATATCGGCGCAAAAATCGCATCGGCGAATGGCAGTATACCGCGATTTATCCAGCTGGTGCGATAAATCGTTCAGTTCTTTCATAAAAGTCCTGATTTTTTCTTTATCAAACTCGGCGAAATCACCTGGCCAGTCGTTTTCATTGCCCATGCCCCAAATAATAATGGCAGGATGGTTAAAATGTTGCTCTACCATATTGGTCAGCATTCTTTTGGCTTGTTGCTGGTAAACTTCGCCCCCTAAACCACCCCGGCACCAGGGAATTTCTTCCCACACCATAATACCTAAACTATCGCACAGGTTTAAAACAATGCGCGATTGCTGGTAATGCCCCAGTCGGATGAAATTAACCCCCATATCTTTCATCATCTGCATTTCCTGGCGGATCATCCCTTCGGTCATGGCAGCGGCAACACCCGCATGGTCTTCGTGACGGTGGGTACCGCGCAGGAGTAACCGTTGTCCGTTTAGTTTAAAAGGGCCCTTTTCTACAAATTCGATGTTACGGAAACCAATTTTTTCTTCGCCCTTGTAATTTCCGCTAGTTGAGATGACTTCGTACTGCAGAGTATATAGTTCGGGTTTATCCGTACTCCATAAAAAAGGTTTTTTAATTTCGATATCCCAAAGCCTTAGATCATTCGAAATTTCGATCTTTTTATACGCTTCTGTTACAATTTTTCCACTCGGAGCAACCAATCTAAATTTTATACTTGCACCTCCTACATGAGCAGGATTATAAAACCTCGCTTTAACACTCAGTTTACCCAATTTCCCCTGCGCATCAACCTCGGCCTTAGCAAACATTTTATCAACCGATAAAGGTGGCGTGTAAACCAGATTAAGATAGCGGTAAATGCCACCGTAAACGTTAAAATCAGACAGATTGGAAGGAATCATTTCCAGATCTCTCGAATTATCGGTGCGTACGGAAACGGGCACCCTTCCTTTAAATTGTTTTTGGTAAACTTCAGTTTTCTGGAAAGCTGCAACTGCATCAGTAATATCAACCGTCCATTCATCATAGCCCCCTACATGCGTGGCTACTTTTGTGGTGTACACATATACTTCGGTTTTCTGTCCGGCACCTTCAAAATGCAGTAGTGTACGCCCTTTGGCGTATGGATTTTCGACTTTTAAGGTAGTACGGTACCAGGCTGGTCCCTGATAATAATTTACATCAGGGTCTACCGCATCTTCGGCATTTACACAATGTGGCAAACTTACTTTTTGCCAAAGTGGAACCGATTCCGGATTCCCCAAACCCACAGGGCGAACCGCCTCCCAAATCCCACCTAAATCCTGTTTTAAAAATTCCCAGTTATTATTGAGCCTGGTTGATTGCTGTGCAAATAATAAATTACTGATAAACAGCAACATGAATAGTACTATATATTTAATTTGTTTTAACATCTATTTTAAAAAATTAAACTTTTAACCGCAATTTTTTCTTTTCTAAAAGCGCTACAATACCGATTACCAAAAAGGAAATCAAAACGATCTGATGATTCCACCAATACCAAAGTTTAGGAAATGAGGGTAATGAAAATGAACAATTCCCATCAGGGCATATAACAGATATGGAATGAGATAACAGGTTAAAGTACTTGTTCCAGCGGGTTTAATCCACTTAAACCAATCCTTTTTTCCTTTCACATCCACTACATAAATCAGCAATTCGAAAACCAGAATCGAAATCCCTAAACACACCATTACCCAGGCAGGTGTGGCATAAATTTTAGAAATACCGCCGGCATACGGCCGGATAAACATGCCAAAGCAAAAGGCCAGGAGTCCGTAAAATGCAGTTAAAAACCAAAAGTCGGATGACTTGTGGGCGCTGCTCATTTTCTTGTAGAGACCCGATATTAAAGCTCCTGCAAGCATTAGAGTTATCGAGGAAGCATCGCCAACAACCGGAATAGGTATATGTAGTACGCCCAGGTGGGTGGTCAGATTAATACCTCCGAAAACAATAAAAGCAAGCAACAAAGCCAGTAAACTGGAACGGCATAGTAAAAACACCAATGCCGAAACCAGGTAAGCCCAGCCAATAATGCCTAAAATACCCCACCAATGTGGTTGTAAACCCTGTGGTTTTTCGACGCTGCCCCCTTTGTAAAGGAAAGCCAATGTGATTAATAAAACAATACCCGATATTATCAGGCTGTATTTCTTCACTTTGATCATATCAGTGGCGTAATCTAACCAAATAAGAAAGAAAGCCAGGGTAACCAAAAGTGTATACACCGGATAAGGTAAAAATGCTGATGCGTGATCATAATTCTCTAAATTAACATGAAAAAATCCCATCACTACCAGTGCCACCGACCTTAACGCGATGTAACCGATCAATTGCCAGGTGCTATCTCCCTTTTTTCTTCTATTTTCCAATGCGAAAGGCAAAGAAAGCCCAACAATGAATAGAAAAGCAGGAAAAATCAGATCAGAAAAGCCCATCCCATCTACCTTGGCATCGGTATGCTTAATCCATTCTGGAATATGCGATACACCGGCCACATCGTTCACAAAGATCATCAGCAACATGGTGATGGCCCTTAAAACATCGATCGATAAAATACGGTGTGGAAGCTGATTCATATTATTTAACGATTAATAAATTTTTCTAAGCTGTATGGCGTTTAAAACTGGTTTACCCTGAATGGCATTGAAATCAACAGAGATTCCCTTGCCATTTTGAACGGTAATTCTGGTGGTTTTCTTCACTGCAGTCGTGTAACCAAAATCAGCTGCGAGGTTTACTTTAGCCATAAAGGGTATTCCGTTAATGGAAACATCGAAGATGCGCTGTTCTGCAATTTCTTTTTTGTGGTTATTATCCAGGTTATAGGCCAGTGCCTCTTTAGTTTCGCCACCCACCAGTTCTGCAAAGTGAAGTGCAATTTCATATTCACCATCAGGTACATCAAATTTAAACTGTTTAATGCCAACCTGCTGGGTTTGGTAAACAGGATCATTATCGGTACCTAAGATATTCTTGTCGCTACCATAGCTAATGCGGTTATTTGTTCCTTTATAGGGTTCGCCACCTGTATAACCCCATGCGCCTGTTTGATAAGGCTGATCGGGTACCCAAAGCTGGTGCTCTTTTTCGTCGATATAAAAACGTTTGGAACCTAAAAGGATGTTGATATTTTTAAATGCAATATTGGCTGTGTTAAATTTAAATGGCTGCAGCTGAAAATGAATTTCGGCCTGATCGTTCTGATTACCTGACACTACCCTTAGTTGGTTAATACCATTAACAAATGGCACTTGCCAGTCTATAATATGATCTGCTGCTTCTTTTACGCCAAGGCTTTTACCATTTAAGAATAATTCGGCTGATTTAAGGTTGGTAGCCACCTGCATAAACTGCGTACTGGTGCTTAGGCTAGCTGAATCTGCCGCTCCGCTCCGCTCTTTCCATTGGCTGGAAGTAATTTTAAGATAAGGTTGAGCTGATAAATAGGCCTGATACAGAAAATAAGTATCTTTCGCCTCACGACCAATGGTAAGCAAACCTTTATTATTGATATGCGGCATGGTTTCTTCGCGGGTTTCAGAATTGAAATCGGCCAGATTCCAGGCCATTCCGCCGGCTACAAAAGGCCTGCTTAGCATGGCATTGAGGTAAACCTGATTAAACTTAATGCCATACTCTACACTTTTATCAAAGCGAATGGGCGAAAATGATCGGATACGCGGATCGGCATCGGCACCATATTCGGTAACCATAAAAGGTGTGTTAGGCAGTTCTTTATGGTGGCGGTCTAAAAACTTCCCGAAATCTTCCGGAACACCAGAGTACCAGCCTGAATACAGGTTCCAGCCTACAATCATCGGGATTTTAGTTAACCCCACTTTATTGTAAATATCCCAGGCACCATGGTTAACCAGCATGGTATAGCGCGAAGGATCCTGTTTACGGGTTAAGCTATCTAGCTTTTGTGCCAGCACACGTACATGATCGAAATAAACCTGTTGACGGGGTTTATCGTTCGAAAATTTTAACCGCAGTAAAATTTCATTCATATAAGCCCAAATGATAATGCTGGGATGATTGAAATTCTGTTTGATCATTTCAGTCTGCATGTTCAGGCAGTTTTGTGTAAAGGCTTCGCTTTCAGTAATGGTGTTTACCACCGGAATTTCGACCGAAGCTAATATACCTAAACGGTCGCAGGCCTCTAAAATCTGCGGATCCTGCGGGTAATGTGCTACACGTAAAAAGTTTCCCCCCATGGCTTTCAACAGTTCTATATCCCTGATCTGCAATGCATCGGGTGTGGCATTGCCCCTGTTTTCGTAATCCTGGTGACGACTAGCTCCGATAATTTTAACAGCTTTATCGTTCAGGAAAAATCCTTTTTCAGCATCAAATTTAAACCAGCGGAACCCCAGTGGGTTAGATACCTGATCAATAACCTTTTTATTTTTTACATCTATAAGCTTCGTTACCACATGGTACAGGTAAGGGTTTTCTGGCGACCATAACTCAGGTTTCTGAATCCCTTTAATATCTTGAAGAAATACTTTGTTTTCACCTTTTTTGAGGCTAACCATATTAGTTTGAGTCGCCACAGCCTTTCCGTTTGCATCGAATATGGTGTTGCTGACCTGTACTTTTTGTAATGCAGCTGAGCCGTTATCAATAAAACTTTTGACCTGCACACTGGCCATGGTTTCCGAAACCTGTGGTGTAGTGATAAAAATGCCCGCACTTCCGTTTTCCTGCTGTGAGAAGTGAACCGGATTGGTAATTAACAAGTTCACATTGCGGTATAAACCACCAAAAAAGGTAAAATCGGCTGTTAAAGGTGGGATATCTTCATTGAAGCGGTTATTGGCACGCACTTCGATTACATCATCTTTATAGTTTAAAAATTTCGTTACCGGCACAATGAAACGGGTGTAACCGCCAATGTGTTTAGCAACAGATTGTCCGTTAACCAGCACTTCTGCTTCTTGTGCAACGCCATTAAAAACGAGATAAATCATTTTTTCTTTTGCGGTTTCATCCAGTTTCAGCTTACGTTTGTAAATACCCAAACCCCGGTAATAACCAGCATCATCATCTAATACATCTTTATCATTCCAGGTATGCGGAATATTAACGACTTCGATCGGACCGTTTTCTTTATGAAATTCCCATTGATCATTGAGGCTAATAACTTTACGTCCGGCATCCTGCGCCAGGCATTGGAAGCAAGTGATAACGGCAATAAGTAATAAAAGTGATTTCGCTTTTAACATTTGTTTAATTTTCAATAATTTAAATATGCTGCTGGTTAGTGTCACCATCGGCCAGAAAGTCTTACTTTATCTTCTCACTGCTCTGATGTTTCTTCTTCCTGCATCCGTTACTACCTGTTTCAATGTACCTAATCCACCAATGTAAAGTCTTTTTCCAGCTTAATATCATTCGAAGCTGTTCCGATCATTAATTTAAAATCGCCAGGCTCTGCACCCCATTTAAGCTGCTGGTTATAAAAAGACAACTTTTCTTTATCGATGGTAAAGCTGATGGTTTTACTTTCACCAGCTTTTAACATTACCTTTTGAAAATCTTTCAGTTCTTTAACCGGCCGGGCTACAGAGGCAAATTTATCCTGCAAATACAACTGAACTACCTCTTCACCGGCGCAATTACCTGTATTTTTCAAAGTAAAACTCACCTTAACCTGATCGTTCATACCCATTTGGGTTTTATCGAGCGCCAAATTGCCGTAATCGAAAGTGGTATAACTTAACCCATACCCGAAGGCAAATTTCGGGCTATTGGGCATATCCAGATAAGCCGAACGGTAACGGGTATCTTTATCGTTCTTAGCCGGCCGACCGGTACTTAAATAATTATAGTATAAAGGGATCTGCCCTTCGTCACGCGGAAAAGTCATTGGTAATTTACCGGAAGGATTGTAATCGCCAAACAGCACATTGGCCATGGCGTTACCCGCCTCGCTGCCCAGCCACCAGGTATACAAGATGGCCGGAACATGATCGGCCGTCCAGTTGAAGATTAGCGGGCGTCCGGCCATCACGAGCACTACCACCGGTTTACCCGTAGCCTGAACCACTTTGATTAAATCTTCCTGCAAACCAGGAATACGGATATTGGCTCTGCTTTTGGCCTCGCCACTCATATCCAGAGTTTCGCCCACAGCCATGATTACCACGTCGGCCTGTTTAGCTGTTTCTACTGCTTCAGCAAAACCTGCTTTCGACGAATCGGCTACTTCACAGCCTTTAGCATACAGCAGTTCAGTTTGGTTTCCCACTTTATTTTTTAAACCCTGGTAAAGGGAAACCAGGTTATCTTTTTCCCAGGCAATTGACCAGAAACCCTGCATATCTTTTTCAGATTTGCCCAGCGGACCAATTACCGCAATCTTTTTTAAGTTTTTAGATAAGGGTAATAACTGCTTATCGTTTTTCAGCAGCACCATACTTTTCTGAGCCATGGTTAAAGCAGCTTTTCTGTTCTCTGCTGAGTTTAATTCCTTTTCCTGACGGCTTTCATTACTGAAACGATAAGGATCATCGAATAAGCCCAGTTCGAATTTCTTTCGTAAAATTCGCCTAACGGCATCATCAACCAAAGCAAGCGGAACTTTTTTATCGGCAACCAGTTTTGCTAAGCTGGGTAAATAACTTCTGCTTTCCATATCCATATCGCTACCGGCTTTAATGGCCAGTTCGGCTGCCTGTGCTTTATCTTTAGCATAGCCATGGGCAATCATTTCCCCTATTGATCCCCAATCGCTCACGACAAAACCATTGTATTTCCATTGGCCTTTCAAAATGTCACGCTGTAAATAAGCATTTCCTGTAGCCGGAATACCGTTCAAGGTGTTAAATGCATTCATGAAAGTAGCGGCACCGGCATTAACCGCCGCCTTAAACGGCGGCAAATAGGTTTCCCACAAAGTATGCTCGCTCATGTCTACTGCGTTATAATCCCTACCGGCAATAGCAGCGCCATAAGCTGCGAAATGCTTGGCACAGGCCATAATGGCATCCAGGTTACCTAAGCCTTTTCCCTGAAAACCCTTTACACGGGCAAAAGCAATTTTAGAACCGAGATAGGTATCCTCACCTGCGCCTTCCATTACCCTGCCCCAGCGCGGGTCGCGGGCAATATCAACCATGGGCGCAAATGTCCAGTGCACACCGGAGGCAGCAGTTTCGCGGGCAGCCACACGTGCTGCATTTTCCATTTCAGCCAGATCCCAGCTTGCAGCTTCGGCAAGTGGAATCGGAAAGGTTACACGGTAACCATGAATTACATCCAAACCAAAAATTAAGGGGATCTTCAGGCGCGACTGCATAGCCACTTCCTGCACTTCCCGGGTTTCTTTGGCACCACGTACGTTTAACATGGAGCCCAGTTTGCCATCCCGGATATCTTTTAACTTGTTGGGATTATTGGTTATCGGTCCAGTGGCATCCCGGTCGCCAGTGTATTGGTTCAGCTGTCCGATTTTTTCGTCCAATGTCATCAGTTTTAAAACCGAGTCAATCTTCTTTTCTATTTTTTTGTCCTGTGCGCCCGCAGTGATGGCAGAAAGACCTGAAATTAAGGCCAGTAACAGATATTTTCTCATGGATGTATTTTGCTATTTAACGCCGTCTAAAATTCCCTGATAAGCTGCTTTACGCTGATATTGCGCATCGAAAGGCAAAGGCCAGTCGGCACGCTTATAAAATGGTATAATCCAGCTATCGCCATCAGTAACATTCCATTGGGTAATGCCAAACTGCTGATTTTTTGGGATGGCATAGTAAGCTTTAACAATGGTTTTATATTTGGCAGCCTGTTGTTCACCTAAAGCAGCAGTATAAGTTGCTCCAGGTGCATTGGCTGAATTAAGCGAGATATCGATTTCAGAAATATGGACTTTTAGTCCGGTTGCCGCAGCAGTAGTAATCGCGACAGTTAAATTAGCATCGCTTTGGTTTACGTTGGTATGCATTTGCAGGCCAATCCCATCAATCGGAATGCCCTTGCTTTTTAACGCGTTAACCAGATTTATGATGGCGGTGCGCTTGGTTGAGCTATACTCATGCCCGTAATCGTTGTAAAAAAGCAGGGCATTGGGATCTGCCTCATGTGCATATTGAAATGCCCTGCCAATATAGTCGGCGCCTAGTTTTTCCAGCCAGATCGTGTTGCGCAGGGTGCCATCTTCGTTAACCGCTTCGTTTACCACATCCCATGAAACTACTTTACCTTTAAAGTGTCCCACAACGGTTTGGATATGGGTTTTCAATAAATTTTCCCAGTCGGCGGTAGTTCCCTGAAAGTTTTTCACCCAATCGGGTAGCGACTGGTACCAGTTTAAAGTGTGCCCATGTACACGCTTACCATTAGTCCTGGCAAAATCGACCAGATAATCGGCGTCAGTCCAGGTATAGGTATCTTTAGCAGGGTGTACCGAAGCAAATTTCATTGCATTTTCGGCGGTAACGCTATTAAATTCTTTAATTACCAGATTACGATAACCGGCATTGCTCTTTAACAAACTTACATTTAAGGCCGCTCCCACTGGGAAAGGCATATTTTTTTGTAAGCTTTCTTCTGCCTTTACAATTGGAGTATCGATACTGGTACTCTTGGCACAAGAAATGGTTAACAAAGATGCCGAGAGCATCAATTTCGTAGCAAAACCAATTGTCGTAAATCTGTTCATTGTTTATTTGTATTTGACCTGCATTTGGCCGTAAAAATCTTTGAGTACGTAAAAAGCTTTCTTTTTCTTGCCGGTTTCACTGATTAAGCCTTTGCGGTTCCAGAAGTTCTGGTAAATAGGATGCTGTCTTCTGGGCGAACGGAAGTCGGTTAAAATCCATGGTGTCATCCCGCGCAATGCACCAATTTTACTTAACAGGCTAATCTGGTTTTTATATAAAGCCTCCTGGTATTCTTCACTCCAGCGCGTATTTTCATCGGCGTGGAAACCACCTAAGGCATCGCCGCCAAACTCCGTAATTACTACTGGCTTTTTGTACTTAATATCGAAATTGTATTTGGTAATTTCGGAAGGATTGCCTCCCCAATACCAGCCTGCATACTCATTAAAACTCACCAGGTCTATTTTTTCACCCAGCGGATCGTTTAAAATGATGTTATTTCCATCGCGGTGTACTTCTAAAGCCGCTGCAACCAAACGGGTGTCATCTAGCGAGCGGGCAGTTTCGGCCAGATTGCTCATAAAGCTTAAACGTGCACTACTCAAAGGTGTTTCATTCCCTATCGACCATACAATTACACTGGCCCTGTTTTTATCGCGTACAATTAAATCGGTAAGTTGCTGTTTGGCATTGGCATATGTTGCCGGGTTGGTCCAGCTGATGGTCCAGTAAACCGGAACCTCGGCCCAGACCAATAAGCCCATCTCATCAGCCAAACGGATCATTTCTTCGTTGTGCGGATAATGTGCCAAACGCACATAGTTACAGTTCATATCTTTTGCCCATTGCAACATCATCCGCATATCGCCTTCTGAACGCAAACGGCCAGCCAGAAGCGGGTTTTCATCGTGTAACGAAATCCCCCTTAAAAATACCGATTTACCATTTAACAAAATGCTATCGCCATCTACCTGAATCGTTCTGAAACCAATTTTATCGTTAATGTCTTCTTTATCGGTTTTAATGTTTACCGCGTAAAGTTTAGGATTTTCTGGCGACCATAGGCTCAGGTTATTCCAGGTAAATTCATCTGTAATTTTACCTTCTGAATCGGTTTTATATTTCTTCTCTAACTTCAGTTCAGGAACAGATAAAGTAACCTCCTGACCCGAAGTGGCATCGGCCAGTTTTACAGAGAAATTTAACAGGTTATTGTTTCCTTTAACCAGCTGAAGTTTATAATCGCTGATGAAATGCTCTGGGAATTCAGCCAGAAAAACGTCACGGGTAATGCCACCATAGTTCCACCAATCGGTATTTACAGTTGGGATTTCGTCTTGCTTACGGATATTATCAACTTTTAGCACAATAGAATTTTCACCTGCTTTTAAATTACCGGTAACATCAAACTGAAAAGGGGTAAATCCACCTTTGTGTACGCCCAGTTTTTTACCGTTCAGATACACATGCGCCTCGTAATTTACAGCACCGAAATACACGAAATATCTTTTTCCTTTTTCAGGTTTTGCATCAAACTTTTTGCGCAGCCAAACATTGCCTTCGTAAAGTTCTAATTTTTCCGATTGCGAATTCCAGTCGCCGGGAACATTCATTTGCGGCGAATGGTCAAAATCATACTCAATCAGCTCCGACTTATCTTTTTGTACTTTATCGTCAAAATAGCCACCGGTTCCGGTTTTCGACTGATCGAAGGGTTCGTGGCGGTAATCGTAGTAACCATTTTCATAAGGATCTACAATGTAGTTCCATTTTCCATTCAGGCTCTGGATTTTACGTGCCTGAATATTTTGTATAGCCGTAACCTGACCGTAACTGATTGACGAAAGAAGCGAAAAGCAAATTATAAATACGCTATAGGTTCTTTTTAGCATGACTTAAGTTTTTATTAATTAATTGATTGTTCCAAAACTAACAATTAATTAACGGACGGTGTTTCCACCGTCCGCCTAAATTTGAGCAAAATATAGTTTTTTTTAATAACCGAGGTTCTGTCCCAGCTTTGGTGCCTTATTTAATTCGTTTTGAGAAATTGGATACAAGTAGTTTTTAGCCGTAAAAACCCGGTTTTCTACGGTAAAAGGTGTGTAGGTAAAGGTACCTGGACCCACCTGTGTAATCCGCATTCCTGTAACAGCTTTGTTAAACGTAGTTTCGCCTTCTTTCCACCTGCGTACATCATAAAAACGTTGTTCTTCAAAACAAAGCTCTACCCTACGTTCGTTGCGGATACGTTTGCGCAATTCTTCTTTAGTTGGCGCCACATAACCGTTGGCAGCCGGATTAGTGGTTTGTAAAACAGGCATTGCTACGCCCGTTCTGCTTCGGATGGCATTTAAACTTGTTAAAATCTGCGTTAGTGCACCGGTACCTTGCGCCTCGTTTAAGGCTTCAGCATAATTTAAAAGTACTTCGGCATACCTGAAGAAAATCCACGGGCGACGTACGGTAGCGCTGTTTCCGGCCCATGATGCACTTTCGCTTAGGTATTTACGCATATAATAACCAGTTTTAGTTGCATTTACATTTAAGCCTAAACCATCTTTACCACCTACAAAGGTCTCAACTGGTTTACTTTTAAAAGTGGAACCGTTATACATAATTGCGAAGTTTAAACGCGGATCGCGGTTGGTGTAAGGCGCTGTTGCCGAATAACCGGAGGCTGCATCGGTAATCATCCTTCCGGTTGTTTTCATTTCAAAGGCATCAACCAGTTCCTGTGTAGGGTTGGTGCGCCCATTAGCCGCATCATAACTCACCGGCGCATTGTTTTGCTCAATGGTATTGGTATTTAAGGTCGCCGTAGCAAAAATGGTTTCGTTATTAAATGCACCATTATTCCACAACCAGATATTGGGGTAAGAAGTGTAAATACCGTGCTTACCGGTATCGATAATCCGCTTTGCAGCATCGGCGGCTGCCTGCCATTTAGCCACATCACCACCTGGATTGTACTGTGGACTGGCAGCATACAACAACAAGCGGGCCTTAAGTGCCATTGCAGCAGTTTGAGTGGCCCTTCCACGCAATGGGGTATTCCATTCGGTTGGCGATAAAGGCAGGCGCGAAATGGCTTCTTCACAATCGTCTGAAATCTGTTTTACACAATCATCGAAAGAGTTACGGGGCAGATCCAGATTGTCGGTTACCGTTAAAGTACGGGTAACAATGGCAAAACTACCATAACGCTTAAGCAATTCGAACTGGAAAAATGCACGTAAGAAATACGCCTGACCTTTTAATCGGGCAATTTGCGGAGCCATTCCCTGGTTTGCCGCATTGTTTAAGGGAAAAGTTTCGTCGGCCGGCACAATTACTGCTCCATCAATATTTTCGAGAAACATATTGGCCTTACGGATACCCGAATACATGGCAAAATAGACGTCATCAAAAGTTTTAACCGGGCTCCAGGTACCATTGTTCAAAATGTTAACCGACGAATTCTGGTTCGAATTTACAGCCTCATCTGATGCAGAAGCCAGTAATGCCCCGTCGTCCAGATCATAGCGATCGGAAAGTGATGCATAAACATTGTTTAGGAAATTACGGGCATAATCCGGATTCGCCCAAAGCTGAGCCTGTGTAATATCGTTACCCCCGCTAAATTCACCATCCTGAAGAAATCCGCTTTTTTTACATCCTGCCGAGCAACTTAATGCCAGAACCAGGATTGAATAAAATATATTTTTTTTCATCTCTTTTAGTTTTTAAAGGTGAAGCCTGGTGGAATTTGCACCCGCATCAGCTTCACGGTCTTTGCTGTTAAAATTTCAAATTCACACCGAACGAATATATTTTCATGTATGGATAAGATGAATTGTAACCTGATTCCGGCAATTCGGGATCGATTGGCAAATCGCCCAGTTTATCGAAAGTGAGCAGGTTTAAACCACTGGCATAAAAGCGCAGCTGTCTGATTTTTAGTTTTTTGATAAACGAGGGTGATAACGAGTAACCTATCTCCACATTTTTTAAGCGGATATAATCACCTGATCTGATCCAGAAATCGGAAGCAGCGGTATTGTTGCCACGATCGGTTAACAACAACCTTGGGTATGGTGCTCCCGGATTATCCGGTGTCCAGCGGTCTACACTGAACTGATTTAAAAAACCATTGTTGGTATTGCCTGCATTTACCAGTTGCTGTATGGTAATTGAGCGTCCACTGGTACCCTGAAACAGGAAGTTAGCATCAAAATTGGCATACGAAACCGAAGCACCGAAACCGAAATAAGCCTTAGGAACGAAGTTGAAATCCGTTCTTACACGGTCGAGATCATTAATTACGCCGTCACCATTCTGATCTACATATTTAATATCGCCTGGCTTAACGTCTTTTGATAAAATCTGTTTCGCCGATGCATCGATCTGTGCCTGGTTCTGGAAAATACCATCCGAAATGAGCATCATGCTCACATAACCTGCAGCTGTATTGGCAGTAGCTGCCGGAGAAATTACACTGGAGATGGGATGGCCCAATTGTTTCTGGTAATCTGGTAATCCCGCACCTTCATTAATGGCCAGGATTTTACTGGTATTGTAAGTAAAATTACCAAAGAGGTTCAGGTTAACACCGCCCAGCTTTTTATTGAAGTTGACACCTGTTTCAAAACCTTTGTAAGATGCCTCACCCTCATTAACATAAATTAACGACTGGCCCAATAAACTTGGTAACAGCGATGCAGTAGTTAAATCCTTTCTGTCTTCGTAAAAATAATCGGCACTGACTGATAAAGCCTGTTTAAACATTTTGGCATCGAAACCGATGCTGGTTTTATAAGCTTTTTCCCAGGTTAAGAAAGGGTTAGCTAAAGCCAGCTGTCCCGAACCACTTACACCAGTATAACCTGTACCAAAGGTATAACCTGCGGCACTTCTGGTAAAGAAATCGTTGTAAGCAAATCTTCTGGCCGATCCGATCGCATCGTTACCTACCAGACCATAAGAGCCCCTGATTTTTAAGAAATCGAGAAAGCTAGCTGAGCTTTTCATAAAGTCCTCATCAGAAATGATCCATCCTGCTGATGCTGCCGGGAAAAAACCATAACGCGAACCAGGTGCAAAATTCTCTGAACCGGCATAAGAGGCCGTCAGATCCAGAAAATAGCGCTGCATATAATTGTAAGATAAACGGTTAGACCACCCCTCGCGACGGACATCTAAACTCCCGAAAGAAGCATAATTGGCTCTTGAAACGCGGGTACTGAATTTAATATCGTGCCTGCCAAAGATTCTGTTGTAATCGAAACCTGCCCAAAACTCACTTTTACGAATATTGCCCGAAAATGCGTTAGATTGGTAATCTACTTTGGCAGGTGTACCATAAGTGGTATATGTCCCATCAGCCTTTAACTCTGAAGTAGCATAAGACTGTGTAAAACCTGAGCGGTATAAACCAGCGATATCATAAGCATAAAAAACCTCACCGGTTAAGCCTTTTAATATGCCATCCATCTTTTGACGGGCACTTAGGGTGGCCATCATGTTCCTCACCAGATCGGTACTGGCTCCCCTCGCCTCTAACATGGCTTTTGGGTTATTTTGGGTAAATATAGATGTTCCACCGTACGATCCGTTAGGATTGATAACCGGAAAAGCATTGGCTGGCATGGAATAAACGGTTGATAAAAAGGTTGCAGTACCCGCATTAGGGAAAGTCAGGTTGGTAATCCTGCCGCCAATATCCAAAGCTACATCCAGGTTTTTATTGACATGTAAATCGATATTGGTCCTTAAATTATAGCGGTTGAAATCGGTATTGGCATCGTAAGTATCATTATGGCCACCTTTGTAAAAACCGCCTTGCTGATAAGCACTTAATAAGGTATAATATTTAATAAAAGCATTACCACCGGTAACCGTAGCCACATAACGCTGCGTAGGTGCTACACGTTTGGTAAAATCGCGTACAAAGTTATTGTTTGGATATTTAATGGGATCCGAACCGTCCTGATAGGCCTGTAAAGCAGCTGGGCTGTAAACTGCCGAACCACCACTGTTAATTGAAGCTTCGTTATATAAACTGGCATAACTGTAAGCATCTAAGGGTGCCGTAATCTGCAACGGTGCCTGTAAACCGGCCTGTGCATCGAAAGTTACACTGGTAGAAGTTGCACTACCTCTTTTGGTTTTCACATAAATTACGCCATTGGCTGAGTACATTCCGTACCAGGCCAGCGTGGCAGCATCTTTTAATACACTTACGCTTTCTATTTCGCCTAAATCCATCGACCTGAAATCGCGCTCAATACCATCTACCAATACTAACGGTTCCTGGTTGCTGTTGTAGGAAGAACGGCCACGGATTAAAAAGCTCGATACATCGTAACCGGGCTGCTGAGAACCACTTGGGTAAATGGCTAATCCCGGTAACCTGCCGGTAAATACATTGGTTAAAGATGAAGAGGGGATCTGAGGCAGATTGTCAGTAGTAATGGTACTTATGGTAGCTGTAACCTCTCTTTTCTTCCTTACACCAAAAGGAATGTAAACATTATCGTTATCGCCGGCATCAATAAGGGCTTTGGTTAAAACAATATCTCCTTTGTTAACTTCCGAAGCTGGTTTAAGTACTATCAGGTAGCCTACATATTTAAAAACCAGTACGTCGCTGGTAGAGGTTGCAAGCGTAAAACGTCCGTCTGTATCGGTCGTAACTGATTTATTGGTCTTATCTTCCTGAATGGAGATCGCTACACCAGCTATAGGCCTTTTGTCCTGATCTACTACCCTGCCCGAAACGGTAAGCTGCTCATCAGGTGTTTGACTGTAAACCTTTTGCACACAAGCCCATAAAAAGAGCAGGCAGGCCATATATTTATATGTTGATTTTAATAATTTCATTTTCAATAATCTTTTAGCGTTACATTGATTAACTCACTACTCCCAACCCGGATTTTGTGTTAATACCCCTTTGCTTTTGTAAATTTCTGCACGCGGAATTGGGTACAGGTTTTGCTTTTCAGTCCAGGTTTTCTGGAAAGTCTGGCTCAATACAAAAGGTGTGTACACGAATGTTCCGTTGGCCTGTTTAATCACATCCATGCCTTTCATGGGTACACCAATGGTGGCTGCACCAATTTTCCAGCGCATAATGTCGTACCAGCGGTGATCTTCGAAAGCCAGTTCAATTGCACGCTCATGCCTGATGACTGTACGCATTTCATCTTGCGTCATATTGGCTTTAAGTCCGTAAAGGTTATCAGCACCTGCCTGAATACCTGCTCTTTTGCGGATGGCAATTAACTGAGCATAAACAGATCCGTTAATATCGCCAGGGCCAACAGCCTCATTTTGTGCTTCGGCATAGTTTAGCAGTACTTCAGCATAGCGGAAATAAATGTAATTGAGCAAGGTTGTGCTTCCCCCAACAGTACGATACACCTCGGGCCAGTATTTTTTGCAATAATAGCGCGTTGCGGTATAGGTAATGGTTGTACTGTAATCGAGTGCTCCTGCTGGCGACGACCACATTTGTATGGCTCTACCTTGCCAAGGCCGATCGTTGTAAATAATGTTATCGTAAAAACGAGGCTCACGGTTGGCGTATGGTTTCTGCGGATCGTAACCTGAGGCCGGATCGGTAATCGCTTTTCCATTAGCCATTTCGTACATATCTACGTGGTTTTGTGTAGGGTTCATTTGTCCCTGGGCACCGCCAGAACCCGGCGACATCGAGAAATCCTGCATCATCTCTCCGGCTAATGGTGTATTGCCTTTAATGCGGATCATGATGTACTCTGATGAGGTAGGCACGTTCAAAATATCGCCGTAAGTGGCTTGTAAGGCATAAGGACCAAACTCGCCGTTCATTAATCTTAAGGCAGCAGCGGCAGCGGCAGCCCATTTCGCTTTGTCACCTGTCGGATTGTTTAACGGGCTTGCTGCGTATAAAAGCACACGGGTTCTCAAAGCCTGTACAGCACCTTTGGTAGGGCGGCCATAATCTGCAGCTGTATAATCAGCATCGTTGCCTAATTTAGTTTCAGCAATAGCCAAATCAGCCAGAATGTATTTTGTAACCTCATCAAACGAACTGCGTGGCAGGTTAAGTTCATCATTTACAGTATATACCTTATCAACAATGGGTACGCCGCCAAATCTTTTGGTTAATTCGAAATAAGACATCGCGCGTAAAAAACGCATCTCACCCTCTACCCTAACCGGCTGAAAAATAGGCACTGTTGCAGGTGGTGCAGGCGGCACATCGGCTAAACGCGAAAGCATCTTGGTTTCGATAGCAATACCTGCATACATTCTTTTCCAGATATCGTAAATATCGTTTAACGAAGCTCCGTTACTGTGATCGTGGTACAAACCCCGGTTTAAAGTGGTTACCGTACCTTCCGAATTACCCGAAACGGCTTCATCTGAGGCCTGAGCCACACAGCCACGGTGATCGTTAAAGCGTACGTATTTGTTAATTACATAATTATAAGCGTTATCAGCAAACCGGGCAGCCTGTGCCGGGTCTGCAAAAATTTCATCCTCACTCAAAGCCACCCCAGGTGTTCTTTCCAGGTAGTCTTTTTTGCAGGAAACAGCAATCAACGTTAATAAAACAATGGCTGTATATATCTTGTAGTTTTTCATGATCTTAAAATTGAACGTTTAAACCAAAATTGTAAATCCGCGATGTTGGATAAAGCGCCTGTAAAGGGAATGCCGTATTAATGGTATTTACATTCTCCGGATCGATGTAGAACTTATACTTGGTCCAGGTGTAAATATTCTGTCCCTGTAAGAAAACCCTCACGTTACTCAGTTTTAAAGTACTCATCCATGATTTTGGAAGTGTCCAGGCCAGCTCTATATTCCTGATCTTTAGATAAGCTGAGTTTTGTAAGGTAAAATCATTTAAGGCATAATTTAAAGATGCTGTACCGCGGGCATGCAGTGCCGGCCAGGTAGCCGTTGCAGCAGTCGCTGGTGTCCACGAATCGAGCATGAACGGATACATTTGCTGACCATTATTCTGCTCGTTTAAAATCACATTCGAGCTTACGTTGGCCACGCCCTGAAACAAGGCTGAAAGTGAAAATCCTTTATAGCTCACCCGCGGACTAAAACTGTAAATGTATTGTGGCGTGTTGGTATAGCCAATGGCATCCTGATCTAAATTGGTAATAACACCATCGCCATCCAGGTCTTTAAATTTTAAATCGCCCGGAATTGGATTGTATCCCGATAGTTTAGGTGAAGCAGCAATATCTGCCGCCGACTGGAAAAAGCCATCGGTTTTATATCCAAAAAACTGACCTACACTGGTACCTTTCCTGGCCAGTGAGAAAGGCATACCATCGGGTTCGTCGTTTTCAAGGATTTTATTTTTATTGTAACTCAATTGCGCATTAAGGCCAAGGGTTACATTACCTATAACCCGCTGATAGTCGAGTTCAACTTCGTAACCTTTGTTGTATACAATACCCTTGTTCAGGTTGGGATAAGCATGACCAAATAACGCCGAACCGCTTAATGTTGGTGTTAAGATATCTTTACGCGTTTCGTCAAAAAGATCAACGGTTAATTTCAAATTGTCACTCAGGAAACGCGCTTCCATACCAATGTTTCTTTTGGTACCGGTTTCCCAGGTTACTTTGTCATTCCCTAAAGCAGTATCGCCAATGTAAAGGGTCGGATAATTAACCAAAGCCAGCGGGTTACCAAATGGAGCACCCGAATTGGCGGTGTAGGTGGTTAAGAACAAGAAACGGTTATCAGAAATCCTGTCGTTACCTACCTGCCCGTAACTTCCCCTGATTTTTAAATACGTTAGGATATTATTCTTTTTCCAGAAAGGCTCGTTAGTTAGGGTCCAGCCTGCAGATACTGCCGGGAAGAAACCATAGCGCAAGCCTTCAGCAAAGTTTTCCGAGCCGTTATAAGAGCCGTTGAATTCAGCAAAATAACGTTCGCCATAATTATAGGTAACCCGGCCAACAATACCTTGTGAGGCTTTTGGCGGGGCAGTAAAAGGTGAACCTCCTGTGGTACGGATGAGCTGACGGGTAGCCAATAGCAATCCACCTACATTGTGTTTGCCAAAATCGCGGTTATAATCAAAACCTGTTTGCAGGTTCATATTGGTACTACCACCAGTTACCCCGCCATCTTGTACTGCCCCTAAAGGCTCATCGCGGTTGCGGGTATCGGTTGATAATGTAGCCTGACCCGTTGCCGGATTATAAACATAAGCTGCCCAGTTGGCGTTTCTTCTTTCGGTGTTATTGTAATAAGAATCGTAACCAAAAACTGTTTTAAAGCCTAAACCTTTGGTAATAAAGCCCAGCTTATAGTTCAGATTAAAAGTACTTTCGATGGTATTGTTATCATCATTACGGGTTCCGAAACGGGTTAACACCGCAAAAGGATTCCAGATGTTGGTACCGATATTCGGATTTGCCGTTATCCGTCCATCAGGAAGCGTTACCGGATAAGCATAAGCCGGCACCTGCAGAATACGCGAAATCATCCCTTCAATGGTATCATAGGAGAAAGCCGACGAAGATAATAAGCCGGCAGGCTGATAACGGTTGGCAAAACGGCCGCCCAGTTTAATTCCAACGGTAAAATCTTTATTCAGTGTTAAATCTACGTTCGAGCGGAAATTGTAACGGTTGTAGTTTGGAACGGTATTAATGCCATAGGGCGAATCGAATTTCTTGAAAATGCCATCCTGAAAGGCATAACCTGCAGAAACAAAATATTTGGCAATTTTAGTACCGCCGTTAATATTGATGTTATGCTGGGTTTGTGCGTAATATTTTTTGGTTAAATAATCGAACCACTGCACATCCGGATAACCAATAGGATCTGATCCATCCTTGAATTTTTGAAGTTCTGTTTCTGTAAAAAACGGCGCTTTTCCATCGTTTATGTAAGATTGGTTCAATAATGACGCATTTTCAAAAGCCGGTAAGCCAACGGCGAGTCCGGTATAGGTTTGCAGGGCAAAATTACCGGTATACGTTACTTTAGGTTTGCCAATTTTACCTTGTTTGGTGGTAATAACAATAATACCATTTGCCCCCCTGATTCCGTAAATAGCTGTTGAGGCTGCGTCTTTTAAAACCGTTACTGATTCGATTTCGCTCGCATCCACATCCGAAAAACTCGGACGCTCTACCCCATCCACCACTACAATTGCAGCATTGTTCGATCCATAAGTAGCCACACCCCGTACCTTTAACTGCGCCGCATCGGCTCCGGGCTGACCACTGGTTTGTACGGCCAATAAGCCGGGTAAACGACCAATTAAGGCATTGGTTGGACTTGGCGTTGGCGATTTCATCACCTCTTCGGCACCGATCTGTGCCACCGCCCCTGTTAAAGTAGATTTTTTCTGCACACCGTAGCCCACTACAATGACCTCATCCAGGCCCTGAGTATCATCTTCTAAGACTACATTTAATACCGTTTTATTATTGATGGCTACGTCCTTAATTGTGTAACCTACATAAGTAAACGTTAAAGTAGCATTACCAGCAGCTTTTATTGAAAATTTACCATCGTTATCGGTAACCGCACCTTGTGTGGTGCCTTTAACCCTAACACTTACACCAGGTAGGGTAACTCCTTTTGCGTCTTTCACTGTACCATTTACTATGCTTTGTGCAAATGCAGTAAACGATGCGCTCATCAGGAAAAGGAAAGTTAAAATATACAGAACCTTAACCCTTTGGAATCGTTTCATTCCAACAGCAGTAAAAGCTCTTTTTAAGTTGTAAAGTATATCCATAATTATTATCAATATTTTAATCTGTTTGGTTAAAATTTAATGCATAACATATCCCTTCCGGTTCATTTTCATTGTCTGGAAACAAGAAAAATAACAGGTTAATGCATTATGCGGCCAACTTAAAAATCAGGTTGGCGACAAGGAAATAACTGATCTTTTGTTAAAAGCTATGCGTCTTGCGGATGGTAAGATTTTATCTTCAAAACGTAACATTTTTGAGATAATTCAACAGGAGCTTCTTCCGCCGAATTCGTGGCTTTTATGCCTGCCCCTGCCATACAAAAACAAATGTGGGATGATTTCATCATATTTACTTGGTTAGTTTGTGTTAGTGGTAACGAATGTAGAAAAGCTAAAATGATAAAAGTGTTTTGAAATAGCCTAAAAGGCCATAAAATCCGTTGAAACTCATTTCAAACGTTTGAAATAATTGCGTTTTTTTTCTTAACTATGCATTGAGATTGGAAAAGATGACGAACAATACCCCTGTTACCCTGAAGTTCCTGGCTGAAAAGTTAAAAATGTCAGTATCAACAGTATCAAAAGCCCTTAATAACTATCCTACTATAAATGAATACACCAAAAAACGTGTTCAGGAGATGGCTCGCGAATTACATTTTACGCCCAACAAATCAGCCATTAATTTAAAGGAAAAGAAGTCGCGCATTATTGGTATTATCTTACCCAATCTTTTAGATCACTTTTTTACACGGAGCATTTATGGTGTAGAACAGTTTGCAACCCAAAACGGATATAATGTAATCATCAGCCAATCCCACGATGACCTGGAGAAGGAAATCCAATCGGCCAATATGTTATTGCGGAGCCGGGTTGATGGGCTTATCGTAGCCATTTCAAAGCATACACAGGACTTCGCACATCTCGATCAATTCGAAAATATGGGCATTCCTGTCGTATATTATACCCGTAACCCGAGTTTTAATTTAAGTTGTCATAAAGTTTTAGGTAACACTTTTCAGGGTTGTTATAAAGCTACCCAGTTTTTAATTAATCGTGGACATAAAAAAATAGCTTATCTGGGCGGTCCCAAAATGATCAATTTTACGCACGACCGCTTTAATGGTTACATTAATGCATTAAAAGATAATGGCGTCCCATTTTCTGCAGATTTAGTTGCCTACACCGATTTTGATAGGGAAAATACAATTTCGGCCATTCAAAATCTTTTTGCTGATTCACAAAATATGCCTACAGCATTGGTGGCATTTAAAGAACCTATTTTATTTGATGCTATTAAATACCTCAGATCGATAAACCATCCGAACCTCGACAAAATTGAGTGTATCGGCTTCGGTAATACTTCTTTCATCAGCTACCTGGACTCACCACCAATTGCTTCAGTGGAAGAAAACCCCGAATCGGTAGGCGAAAATGCCATCAAACTCCTGCTTCAGCTAATCAATAAGGAAATTGATATGGAAAACTATCAGAAGGTTATGGTTGATTGCAAACTCATAATACACGAGTAAGATGATTTACTTCTGAAAATCAAAATTCTTAACCCTTAAAAAGTACGGGTAATCTTTGAGTGCCTTAAACAGGACTGAAAGGCAGGAGAATAATTACTTAAATCTTTTCTAATTTCCCATCAACGAAAACCTGTCTTTAACTTGATTTCTGTGCTTTTCATTGTACGAAAAAGCAGCAACGATCAATAAACCCGCCACCCCCTCAAAAGCTACCACTACCTGAGTACCAAAAAGGTGTGCCAAATAGCCCATCAACAAGCTACCTATAGGCAATACGCCCTGGTAGGCCATGATATAATAGCTAAGCGTTCTACCGCGCATCAAATCGTCAGCATGGGTTTGTAAATAAGTGTTAATAGATGATGTTTGTGCCATTAAACCCAGAGCAGCCAAGCCGGTACAAATTAAAGCCAGAATAAGCGACGGTGAAATAGCCAATGCCACGACTGATAGTGCCAGTAAAACTCCCGATATCATCACTATTTTTTGCAGGTTTTGACCTGCCTTCAAGGTAGCCATATAAATCGCCCCGAAAAAAGCGCCGAAACCTGCAGCACTTTCAAACCAGCCAAAAATGGTGGCATTGCCGTTAAAAATATCCTTGGCAAAAACCGGTAACAGTGTAGTGAAGGGAATAACTAAAAGGCTTGATGCTGCCATCATTAAAACCATTGAAGCCAGATCAGGCGATGCTTTTAAATAATCGTATCCCTTTTTCAGATCAATCCAAATGTTTTCTTTCGATTTTTTATATTCAGTTAGCTTAAGTTTCATCATCACCATACAAGCCAGCACGGCTATAAAACTTACAAAGTTGATTAGAAAACACACATCCTCTCCCAATGTACTCAAAATTACACCTGCCAAAGCCGGTCCAATTAACCTGGCGGCATTAAACATCGATGAGTTTAAAGCAATTGCATTTGGTAAATCTTCTTTATCATCAATTAAATTTACCATTAACGATTGACGCGCGGTTACATCGAAAGCATTTATCAGCCCCTGCACCAGCGAGAGTGCTGCAATCCAGAACATATCGTACACTTTAAACCAGATCATTACAGCCAGGGCGCCCGCCTGCAGCATTAAAATCACTTGCGTAATTACCAGGATTTTATACTTGTTATGCCTGTCTACATAGCTCCCCGCATAAGGTGCTAATACCAATGATGGGATTAAACTCAAAAAGGTAATCAACCCTAAAAGGAAGGCCGAGCCCGTTAAACGGTAAACTAACCAGCTAATGGCTACGCGCTGCATCCATGTACCAATTAGCGAAATAGCTTGTCCTGTAAAAAATAACCTGTAATTATAGTGCCTTAGTGAACGAAAAATACTCATAGTTAAAATAGTAAAGTAACTTTACAAAAATAGATTTTTTAAACAAAAAAATAAAATCATAATCACCTTGTTTTATCACATTAACATCATAAATAACAGATATTTTTCAAAGAACTGTATTTGCCTATAAAATTTAAAGCTTATATTTGTAAAGTTTATTTACCATTAATATGCCAACGCAAACCCAGGATATTGCAGCCCGATTAAGAAGCACTGTTACCCGTTTAACCCGGCAACTGCGCAAACAGAACGTAAGCTCTGAGTTTAGCAACGCTGAACTGCTTACCATGTCGTTGTTAGAGCAGCATGGCAAAATGTTATCTACAGAGCTGGCTGATCTGGAACGGGTATCTAAACAAGCCATTTCACAAATCATTAACCGGTTGCATGATGCCAAATGCGTAGAACGTTTCCCTAGCGAAGCAGATAAACGCAAAGTATTTATTGGCCTGACCAAACTGGGCGAAAAACACATTATTGCCACCCGCAAAATAAAAGAAGAATGGCTGGTACAAACCATGGAGAAAATCTTCTCTTCAGAAGAAATTAACCTCATCCAGGCCTTCCTTCCGCTCCTTGCACGCCTGGTGGAGCATAACGGTAGCCGAGTATAGTTTTCCTTTTTCCTTCAGCAAATAAGCCGTATCTTGCACCCCTTATATGGCACTATATTTCACTTCTATAAACTCAGGCAGCAACGGCAATTGTTACTATGTGGGCAACGATAATGAGGCTGTTTTGGTTGATGTAGGCCTGACCTGTAAAGAAGTTGAAAGACGGATGGCACGATTGGGCTTGGCTATAAACAAAGTGAAAGCTATTTTTATTTCACATGAGCATAGCGACCACATTAAGGGTTTGGCTGTTTTCGCAAAAAAATACAAACTTCCGGTATACATTAGCACGCCGACCTTAAAAAATAGTCGACTGCTACTCGATACAAACAATACCTTCTCTTTAAATCACCAGCAAACTATTCAGATAGGCAATTTAAAAATTGTAGCCTTTTCTAAATTTCATGATGCTGCAGACCCATATAGCTTTACCATCGAATGCAATACCGTTAAAGTTGGTGTTTTTACCGATATCGGCTCCATTTGCGATCGCCTGATCAATCATTTTAAAGATTGCCATGCCGCATTTCTGGAAGCCAATTACGATACCCAAATGCTTCAAAATGGTCGCTATCCCTATTTTTTAAAGCAAAGAATTATGGGCGGTCAGGGTCACTTAAGCAATGCACAGGCACTTGAGTTGTTTACGAACTATAAACCAGTCTACATGAGCCATTTGTTGTTGAGCCACCTCTCTAAAGACAACAATGACCCTGAACTGGTAGAAACGCTTTTTAAAAACGTTGCTGGCGATACTTTCGTTAAAGTAGCTTCGAGATACGAAGAAACTGACCTGTATTATGTAAGTGCCGAACCAAATACAGCACAAGCTTATGTTTTTCGCCCTGAGCTTTATCAGCCCGATCAGCTAAACCTGTTTTAACATTTAAAAGTCACAAAAAACAAGGTTATTTTGAGCTTTAAATCCTATACCCCTGTAATATAAACACATACAATATAAAAACAGGCTAAGCCAAAACAAATGCCATTTTAATTCATTTTTACAATAAAACATTTAGGCAGTATTGGAGTTATATCTATACTTCATAAATAGTTTGTTTGGTTTATTAGGGGGCTTAAGGATTTAGGCCCCTTCTGTTTTACCTCAAATCCGACTCAATCAAAAATCCCCCCGGATAAATTTTATTCCATTTGTGTTTATTTTTTTCTATATTCGAATACATATTCGTCCCCAATATAATGTGTAAACTTTAAATAATAATTATATGGAGACAAGCAAAATCTCAAAATTCAGTGCCGAGTTTCTAGGCACTCTCGTATTGGTTTTAATGGGTTGCGGCAGCGCTGTAATAGCAGGTGCTAATGGCACAACAGGTGTTGGCTTGCTGGGCATTTCATTTGCCTTCGGGCTTTCGGTAGTTGCTATGGCTTATGCTATTGGCCACATTTCTGGTTGTCACATCAATCCAGCCATCTCAATAGGCATGGTTGTAACCGGCCGTATGAAGGCTTCGGAAGCAGCCTATTATATTGTGGCGCAAATTTTAGGCGGTATTGCAGGTGCTTTTATCCTGATGCTCATTGCATCTGGTAAACCCGAATATTCACTATCGGTAAATGGTTTGGGGCAAAATGGTTTCGAAGCCTTTTCTCCTCAGCACTATAGCTTACAGGCAGGCTTAATTGCTGAAATAGTATTGACTTTTATTTTCTTATTGGTAATTTTTGGCTCTACATCTACTAAAAATATCAATGGTGGTTTTGCCGGCTTAGCCATTGGCTTAAGTTTGGTGCTGATCCACATTGTGGGTATACCCGTTACAGGAGTATCTGTAAACCCGGCACGTAGCATCGGGCCAGCAGTACTGGTTGGCGGACAAGCCCTAAGTCAGGTTTGGCTATTTATTGTAGCACCAATTGTAGGCGCTGTTTTGAGTGGAATTGTTTGGAAAACTGTTTTAGAACGAAACTAGCATAAATGAAAAAGGTAAAATGGAAGATGGAACAAGCTCCAAATTTCATTTTACCTCAATAATTTTGATGTAAACCAAGACTATTTTTCTCAAGTCTTACCGCTTACCTTTCCCCTATTAAAGGTTTTTCGTAATCAATTCATCAGTAGGCTTAACTTTAGAGCGGAAACGGTGTACCAGTTCTCCTTTTTCATTAATCAGAAATTTTTCAAAGTTCCATTTAATATCACCTTGCTCCTCAGTATTGGTTTGTGATGTCAGGTACTTAAATAATGGACTGATGTCATCACCTTTTACACTGCTTTTCTCTGCCAGCAAAAACGAAACATTGTACTTCCCGGTACAAAACTCTTTAATTTCTGCATTGGTTGAAAACTCTTGTCCGCCAAAGTTACCTGCCGGAAAACCAATTAATACGACCTTTTTACCGTATTGTTTCTGAAGTTTTTCCAGGTCTTCGTATTGCGGCGTATACCCGCACTTAGAAGCCGTATTTACGATCATTATTTTCTTGCCTTTAAATTTCGACAGCTTAATTTCTTTACCATCGATGGTTTTAAAACTAAAATCGTAAACATTTTTTGGTGGGTTCGGTACCAAAAAATTAAGTAAAATTAAAATTGTGCTTATCATCGTTTTTTATTTTATATACGAATATAGCTACAAATAGTTTCGACCTGAGTAAAGTTCTTGTAAAATGTAAGATGGATGATTAAAAAAGCTTTCCCATGAATAATATTCTAAAGCCGGCAGTACTTTGTTGCAACTGTCTTGTTTCCCTTAAGCCCCGATAGAAAAACCAGAAGCACCCTAAAAATCAGATTTATTGACTGCAGTAAATAAATAACACTAGCATGAATATATTTAGCAGTAATCAGAACGCACCAATCCAAATACAATAGCTACTACCCTTTATAAATACAGATTAAAATCATTCATTTATAGTTGTTTTTTTATAAAAATGATCACGATCACAAAAAAAATCAGCAAAAAATTTGTATTAAATTTTAATCAGGTTTTGATTTATGCTTTAATTATAGCTTTATTTGCACAAAAACGTATTTCATGGCAAAAAATTTACTAATCGTCGAGTCACCCGCAAAAGCTAAAACTATTGAAGGCTATTTAGGCAAGGATTTCCTGGTGAAGTCTAGCTATGGCCATATCCGTGATTTAGTGAAAGGAGATATGGCAATTGATATCAAAAATAATTTTGCCCAAACCTACGAGGTACCTGCCGATAAGAAAAATGTAGTCGCCGAATTGAAAAAGCTTGCTAAAGATGCCGAAATGGTCTGGCTGGCATCCGATGAGGACCGTGAGGGAGAAGCCATTTCGTGGCACCTGTTTGAAACTTTAGGCCTTAAAGTAGAAAAAACCAAGCGCATCGTTTTTCATGAAATTACCAAACCTGCCATTTTAAAAGCCATTGATAGTCCGCGTGGCATCGATTACAATCTGGTAAATGCACAACAGGCCCGCCGCGTTTTAGACCGCCTGGTAGGTTTTGAACTTTCTCCCGTTTTATGGAAAAAGGTAAAACCATCTTTATCTGCAGGGCGTGTTCAATCTGTAGCCGTACGTTTAATTGTTGATAGAGAAAGGGAAGTTTTAAACTTTAATGCTTCAGCAGCCTATAAAATAACCGCCCAGTTTACGACGGGCAAAGGAAGAGAACTGGTTAAAGCCGAATTGCCACAACGTTTCGAAAATGAGGCTGACGCTGAAAAATACCTTCAGGATTGTGCTAATGCCACTTTCGGCATCAGCAGTTTAGAAACCAAACCTGCAAAACGCAATCCGGCAGCACCTTTTACCACTTCAACCTTACAGCAGGAAGCTTCCAGAAAATTAGGTTTTTCGGTAGCCAGAACTATGCAGGTTGCACAAAGATTATACGAAGCAGGTAAAATTACCTATATGAGGACAGATTCGGTAAACTTATCTGAAACCGCTATAAATGCTGCAGCAGCTGAAATTAAATCGGCCTATGGCGAAAAATACCACCAGCCCAGAGTTTATAAAACCAAATCGGCTGGTGCACAAGAGGCGCACGAGGCCATCCGCCCTACTTATTTCGACAGACATTCTGTTGATGGCGATATTTCAGAAAAACGTTTGTATGATCTGATCTGGAAACGTTCAATTGCCTCACAAATGAGCGAAGCCTTATTTGAGAAAACTACGGCACAAATTACAGCTTCAACGCGTAAGGAACACTTAGTAGCCGAGGGGGAAGTGTTAAAATTTGATGGTTTCTTAAAAGTCTATCTTGAATCAACCGATGATGAAGAAGGAGATGAAAAGGAAGGCGGTGCAATCTTACCTCCTTTGGCTAAGGGACAAGAATTATTTTTAAAAGAAATGCAGGCTACAGAACGTTATTCACGTCCACCCGCTCGTTATACAGAGGCCAGTTTGGTTAAAAAACTGGAAGAACTGGGCATTGGCCGACCATCAACCTACGCACCAACCATTTCAACTGTACAAAATCGTGGTTATGTGGTAAAAGAAGACCGGGATGGTAAACAGCGTAAATTTACAGCCATTATCCTGGCTGATGGTAAGGTTAAAAAAGAAACCAAATCAGAAATAACCGGGGCCGAAAAATCGAAACTCTTTCCAACTGATATTGGCGAAGTGGTAAACGATTTTCTGGTTGAGCATTTTAAGGGAATTGTTGATTTCAATTTCACGGCGAAAGTAGAAAAAGAGTTTGATGAGATTGCGCAGGGCTTGCAGGAATGGACGAAAATGCTCCATTCTTTCTATAACCCTTTCCATACTGAAGTAGAAACAACGCTTGAAACAGCTGAACGTGCCACCGGCGAACGTTTATTGGGCGTTGACCCGGCCACTGGCAAAAATGTATATACCAAAGTGGGCAAATTTGGCCCGCTGGTGCAAATTGGTGAGCTAGACGAGGAAGAAAAACCACGCTATGCCAGCTTAATGCGTAACCAATCGGTTGCCACCATTACTTTGGATGATGCATTAGAATTATTCAAACTGCCGTTCCAGTTGCCTGATTTTGAGGGTAAGGAAGTCGTAATTGGTGTTGGCCGTTTCGGACCTTACGTAAAATGGGGCGAAAGTTTCATCTCATTACCTAAAAACGAAGAGCCGCTGTCGGTTACATACGAAAGAGCTGTTGAAATTATCCGTCAGAAAATGGACGATGATGCGCCTATTGCCTATTACGAGGGCTTAGGCGTAACGAAAGGCAAAGGACGTTTTGGGCCTTTTATTAAATGGAACGATTTGTTTATTAATATCCCGGCTAAAGGTTATGATTTCGACAACCTGACACAAGCCGATATTGAAACCTTAATTGGTAAAAAAGTAGAAAAAGAGGCTAACAGGTACATTAAAACCTGGGATGCTGAAAAAATATCGATCGAAAACGGTCGTTGGGGACCGTTTATCCGTTTCGGCAAACTGATGCTGAAACTGAGAAACAACGAGGCCACCAAACAAAAATACACTGCAGACGAATTGGCAGACGTTGACTTAGAAGTGATTAAAAAGATGATTGTGGAGCAGGTTCCAAATGCTTTTGAAACGAAAAAGAAAGCTCCCGCAAAGAAAAAAGCTCCTGCTAAAAAAGCCGTAGCCAAGAAGAAATAATTACGAGACCGTCACCCTGAATGCGTTTCAGGGGCTCTATATGATGAGAGATGCTCAAACAAGTTTAGCATGACGACAAAAAATGTTTATGAAAGCAGATTTACCCGAAAATACAGTTGAAGATATTGCCATGGCTGTTGTGCTGATGAGCGAAACGCCAGAAGTAAAAAGCTGGACAGTTTATCTCGTCAATCTCAAAAATGAGCCAATTACCAATGTATTAATTAGCTCGAAAGGTTATGGAGAGAAAGATGGAAAGCAGGTTAAAACCTCTGTTCTGAGGCACTTTATAGGTGATATGGAAGCGCAATCTTTTGCAGGCGTTGAAGCCATAGACCCCGAAGTGTTTGGCCTGACCAACGAATATTGGCTTAGCTATTATATAGGCAGCACCATTTACGACAAGAAATTTATCTTCCTGCCTGAAAGCATTATCGATTCTAATCTGATTAAAATCCCGCTGGTAAACCGGCCGGGAGTGATGATTAAATAGTCGGGAATTGGAAGTCCTTAGTCTGGATTCTGCATTAGGTTAAACAGACTCCAGACTAAGGATCCGTGACTATACTTATGGTACCTTAACTGCTTGCCTGCCCAGCAATTTCCATCCGGCTTTTTCTTTGCTCCAAATCAGCAAAATATACAATTTCACATTTCCAGGTACATTTTTATCATTGGTTTTCGCATTTAAAGTATGGCGTACCAAAGCTGTTTTATTCTGAAGAATAACCGATTGATCGGTTAAGTTAATGTCTACAAAATCAGATTCGCCTGAAAGCAAGGAGTGTAAAAACTCCTGCTTGGTCTGGATTTTTCCACTTGAGTGTCCGTAACTCAAATTGGAAAGGATTAATTTATCCAGCATCGAACTATCGGGTGTAACCATCAGCTTGGTTAATTTCGTTACAGCTGCCTCAACTTCAGCTTTTTGTGCAAAAGCAAAATGTACAGCACCAAAAAGTAAAGCAGATAAAACAAATATTTTCTTAATCATAAGGGATTATTTTGGTTAATGGTTGTAAACTTATTCAAATCAATGGAAAGGAACAAGTTACTGTCCCTAATTTTCCACATTATTCTATTTAACGTGAATTTTAGTTAATTTTCATTCAAATTACCTAAAGTCCTATGGAAAACCCATCTAGTTACCGATCATCATCAAAGAAGAGATTAATCTTCGGCGGTTTGCTCCTCGTTTCAATTGCGGCAATTCTATTCGTATATTTTAACAGGAAGAAAAAAACAAACGAAGAAAACCAGGCTTATGCCAAATACATTGAAGCCTATACGTCCGGTACTATTTCGAAAAAAAGTTTTATCCGTGTACATCTGGCTAATGCAGCCACCGGCATGCAGGATCTGGGCAAAGCCGATTCGCGTGAATTGTTCGATTTTTCCCCTTCCATTTCCGGAAAAGCTTACTGGATTGACCCACAAACTATAGAATTCAGACCAGATGAAAACCTGAAGCCTGGCAAAAATTACGAAGCTACTTTTAAACTTTCGGAAGTTTCGGCTACAGAAAAAGGGCTTGAAGAATTTGATTTTGAATTTAAAGTGATAACTCCGGGGATTATGCTCTCACAAAACGGGTTGGTTTCTCAGAATAATACTGCGCTCGATTACATGAAGCTAACCGGTGAAGTAGCTACTGCCGATGAAGAAGAAACCAGTAAAATAGAGAAAGTTATCGAAGTAGATTTCGACCAGAAACTAAAGGTAAAATGGCAGCACGATCCAGCTAAAAATACTTCGAAATTCACGATCGATAGCATAAAAAAAAGTGGAAATGACCAGACTTTAAAAATTGACTGGAATGGCGATGCCATTGATGCTGACCAAAAAGGAACGGAAGAAATCAGGGTTCCTGCATTGAATAAATTTGAAATTCTTGACATTAAAGCCATTCAGGGTGAGGAAGATTATGCATTGATACAGTTTTCAGAGCCTATTGGTGTAGGACAAGATTTAACCGGAATGATTTCTCTGGGCAATTTAAGTGATTTGCGTTATACCATTGACGCCAGTCAGGTTAAGGTTTATGCTGCCGAAGAGCTGAAAGGCAATTATGCGTTAAATGCCAATGCCGGTATCGAAAACATTAACGGCAAAAAGCTGGCAACCGGCAAAATGGCCAACCTGGTTTTTGAAGATAAGCTGCCAGCAGTAACTATTGCAGGTGGAGGCTCTATTCTACCCAATTCGGGCAAGCTTGTTCTGCCTTTCGAAGCCATTAACCTGAAAGCAGTAGATGTAACTGTAATTAAGATTTATGAAAATAATATTCCGCAATTTTTCCAGACGAATAGTTATAAGGATGGCAACGAGTTGCGTAGAGTGGCAAAACCCATTTTGCAAAAAACCGTTCGTTTAGATGAGGATAAAGCGCTTAACCTGCATAAAAAAAACCGTTTTACACTCGACCTGGACAAAATGATCCGCACAGAGCCTGGAGCCATGTACCGTGTTACCATTGCTTTTAGGCAGGAATATAATGCTTACAACTGCAAGGCAGGAGAAGAAAAAGCCGGTGATAGTGAAGATGCAGCTGAATATGGAGACTATGAGGGCTATGGTGAAAAAATTGATGAAGATGACGACTTCTGGCAACGCTATAACAATTATTATCCGCCCAACTACCGCTGGAATGACAAAGATAATCCTTGTACTCCATCATTTTATACTAATCAACGCTGGGCAAGCAGAAACTTAATTGCATCAAACATTGGTTTGGTTGCAAAGCGTGGAAACGACAATTCTATGCTGATAGTGGCTACCGATTTGTTAACGGCTAAACCTTTAAGCGGAGTAAATCTCGAATTAATGGATTACCAAAAGCAAATTATTTTCACCACCAAAACTGATGGTGACGGATTGGCCAGATTCGACTTAAAACGTCAGCCGTTCTTACTGATTGCTAAAAATGGCTCAGAACGTGGTTATTTAAAACTTGATGACGGTAGCTCACTACCGCTCAGCCGTTTTGATGTTGGCGGAGATATGGTTCAAAGTGGCTTAAAGGGCTTTATATATGGTGAACGTGGCGTTTGGCGTCCAGGAGATAGCTTATTTGTTTCCTTTGTTCTGGAAGATAAATTAAAGAAACTTCCTGCAAACTACCCGGTAACCATGGAATTTTATAACCCAAAAGGCCAATTATATAAACGCTTGATTAACGGTAACCCCCTCAACGGCTTTTATACATTCAAAACCGCAACCGATAATACGGCACCTACCGGTAACTGGATGGCTAGAGTGAAAGCAGGTGGGGCAACCTTTACCAAAACACTTAAAATTGAGACGGTTATGCCTAATCGCCTTAAAATTGATTTCAACGTGGGCAACCGGTCTTATTTAACTGCAGGCACCTCTGCTGCTACCCTATCCGCCAAATGGCTTTTCGGTGCTGTTGCCCAAAATCTAAAAGCCAAAGTTGATGTCAATTTAAATACTACCGAAACAAAGTTTAAAGGGTTTGAGGGGTTTAGTTTTGATAATCCAACTGTAAATTTCGAGTCGCAGGTTAAAACCATTTTTGAAGGTACCTTAAACCAGAATGGCTCGGCACAGGTAAACACCAACCTGAACGAAAATAATACCGCACCAGGCGTGTTACGGGCAAATTTTACCACCAAGGTTTTCGAACCGGGCGGTAATTTCAGTATCGATAATTTCAGTATTCCATACCATGTATACAGCAGTTACCTGGGCATCCGTCCGCCCAAGGGAGACCGCCTGAGTGGGATGCTGGTTACCGGACAGAATCATAAAATAGAAATTGTAAACGTAAACACCGATGGTAAACTACTGACTGGCAGCAAAACCGTTCAGGTAGAACTATATAAAACCCAATGGCGCTGGTGGTGGGAACAAGACGACCAATACACCTACGCCAACTTTACGCAAAACCAGTATAATAAACTGGTAGAAAGCCACCAGGTAAACCTAAATAATGGTAAAGGAAGCTGGAATTTACGTGTTAATGAACCCGAATGGGGCCGCTATCTGATTTTAGTACGCGATATCAACGGCGGTCATGTAACCGGCAAATCTGTCTATATAGATTGGCCAGGCTGGGCGCAACGTGAGCAAGGAAGCAATCCAACCGAGGCTTCGATGCTATCTTTTACGGCAAACAAAGAGAAATTTACTGTTGGTGAAGATATCACACTCACCATTCCGACCGGAAAAGATGGAAGAGCACTTATCGCTATCGAAAACGGAAGCAGGGTGCTTAAAACGTTCTGGTTAGATACCAAAGCAGGGCAAACCCAGTTTAAGTTTAAGGCAGAAAAAGAAATGGCCCCCAATGTTTTTGCTAACATTACCCTATTGCAGCCACATGCCCAAACTGTAAATGATTTGCCTATCCGTATGTATGGGGCTATTCCTATTTCGGTAGAAGACCCACAAACTATTTTAAAACCGACCATAAAAATGGCCGATAAAATTAAACCCGAAACAGAGAATACCATTACTGTAGGCGAACAAAATGGGAAAGCTATGACTTATACCATTGCGTTGGTTGATGAAGGCTTACTCGATCTGACCCGCTTTAAAACACCTGATCCGCACAGCGCTTTTTACGCCCGGGAAGGCCTCGGTGTTAAAACCTGGGATCTATTCGACTATGTTCTGGGAGCATGGGGTGGTAATTTGGAGCGGATTTTAAGCATTGGAGGCGATGGAAGCATCAATAAAAATCTTAATCCGGCCAAAGCAAACCGTTTTAAAGCAGTAGTTAAATTTTTAGGGCCATTTACCGTTGGTAAGGGCGAGAGTAAAACCCACAAATTTAAATTGCCACAATATATCGGTGCAGTCAGGGCTATGGTAGTAGCTGGTCAGGATGCTGCCTACGGATTTGCAGAAAAATCTGTTCAGGTTAAAAAGCCCCTGATGGTTCTTGCTACCTTACCACGGGTAATTGGTCCGGGCGAAACTTTTACACTACCGGTAACGGTTTTTGCTACCGAAGCTAACCTCAAAAATGTTTCAGTACAATTGCAGGCCAGTAATTTGATTGTGCAAAGCACCAACAAGCAACAGCTATACTACAAACAAACCGGCGAGCAAATGGCATACTTTGAAGTTAAAGCGCCAAATAGTGTAGGCATAGCTAAAGTTAAAGTAATCGCTACAAGTGGTAGTGAACGTACAGATTATGATGTGGAAATGGATATCAGAAATCCGAATCCTTATGTAACCAATGTGGTATCGGCAACAGTTCAGCCGCATACTAAATGGGCCGTAAATTACCAACCCATCGGGATGGCAGGTACCAATTCGGGGGCACTTGAGGTTTCATCAATTCCCGCCATTAGCCTCAGCAAACGTCTGAGTTATCTGATCCAGTACCCGCATGGCTGTGTGGAACAAACGACCTCGGGTGTTTTCCCTCAACTTTACCTCGACAGGCTCAGTGCACTTAATGAGCAACAAAAAGCCGCAACCGAGAAAAATATTAAAGCAGGTATTAACAGGCTTAAAGGTTTCCAAACTACCGAAGGAGGTTTGTCGTACTGGCCGGGAGAAGGTAGTGCCGATGAATGGGGCAGCAATTATGCAGGTCACTTTTTGGTGGAAGCGCAAAATGCCGGTTATACACTTCCGGTAGGCCTGTTAGAGGATCTTTTGCGCTATCAGAAATCGAAAGCTGCAAACTGGGCACCTAACAGCAATAATTTTTATGGTGGTGATCTGTCTCAGGCTTACCGCTTATATATGCTTGCCCTGGCCAAAAAGCCTGAAATGGCCGCCATGAACCGCTTAAAGGCATTTGAGTACTTATCGGTAGCAGCCAAATGGCGTTTGGCAGCAGCTTATAAACTGGCCGGACAAAATGAAGTAGCGCAAAATATGATCAGAGGCTTAGATACTTCAATCGAAGCTTACAAGCAACTCGGTGGTACTTATGGTTCAGATATCCGCGATCAGGCGATGATCCTGGAAACGCTTACCTTACTTGGACAAAAAGCCAAGGCAGCTGGTTTGTTGCAACCTTTAGCTGCTAAGCTGGGCGAAAATACCTGGTACAGTACTCAAACCACCGCCTACAGTTTATTGGCCATTGCCAAATTCTGCGGCACTAACCAATCTGCAAACAAATTGCAATATCAATATGTATTGGATGGAAAATCGGCTCCGGTAAGCAGTAATCAATACATTAACAGCACGCCGGTAAACTTTAAAGGTAACACTGCAGCAGTAACTAATAATGGCAATAATGTGCTGTTTGTGCGTTTAGTTTTGGCAGGCCAGCCCATAGCCGGACAGAATAACTTCCTGCCTAACCGGTCTGACGTGCTGGATATGAATGTTGTTTACAAACGCTTAAACGGAACGGTAATTGATCCAGCTACGATAAAACAAGGCACCGATTTTTATGCAGAAGTTACTGTTAAAAATCCAGGACGAATGGGCTTATATGAGCAAATGGCCTTAACACAGATTTTCCCTTCAGGTTGGGAGATTATCAACACCCGGGTAAATGACAACCAGAGTATCCTGGCCTCTTCTCCTTTTACTTATCAGGATATTCGCGACGACCGCGTTTTCACTTATTTTAATATAAGAGAAGGAGAAAGTCTGGTTTATAAGGTGTTACTCAATGCCTCTTATCTCGGCAAATATTATCTGTCGGCGGTACAATGTGAAGCCATGTACAACAATGATATTTCGGCTACACAGCCGGGTAAATGGGTACAGGTAGTGAAATAGATAGAACTGGTTGGTGCTTCCGCCAACCAGTTGATATAACAAACAAATGAACAAAATACCTAAAGCATTTCTGATTGCTGATATTGTGTGTGTGGCCTTGCTTTTGGTATTTCTTCTGGCTTTACCTTCAAAGCTTTTTAAAACACCTACCTCCTATGTTATTGAAGCCAGCAATGGAAATTTACTCAGCGCGGCTATTGCCAGCGATGGGCAATGGCGTTTTCCGGTTGCAGATTCGGTACCGGTAAAATTTAAATACTGCATTATCGCTTTCGAGGATAAAAGGTTCTATAATCATTTTGGTGTCGACTTTTTGGCTATGGGCCGGGCCATGAAACAAAATTTCAAGGCAAAAAGCGTGGTAAGTGGTGGCAGTACGCTCAGTATGCAGGTAATCCGCCTCTCGCGTAAGCAGGATCGAACAATTTGGCAAAAATTGCTGGAAGTACTGCTGGCTATACGGCTGGAAATTAAATACAATAAAGAACAGATTATTGGCTTGTATGCAGCAAATGCCCCATTTGGCAGTAACGTAGTGGGTTTAGAAACTGCAAGCTGGCGCTATTATGGTCGCGATGCCAAAATCCTTTCCTGGGGCGAAATGGCTACGCTTGCGGTATTGCCCAATAGCCCTTCATTGGTACATCCGGGTAAAAACTCCGAAAAACTGATCAGGAAAAGGAATGATTTATTGGATAAACTGGTTAAATTAAAGTATATCGATCAAACTACCGCTAATTTAGCTAAACTGGAGCCTGTGCCTGGCAAACCCTTACCCCTGCCACAAAATGCACCACATTTATTAAATCGTTTCAAAGCAGAGCGAAATAATCTCGGGACAAGTTCCACCAGAATAACTTCGACTTTAGACGAAAATATTCAGCTGAAAGTAAATGCAATCCTCAAACGTTACAATAACCGGTACCGGGCAAACGACATCAACAACATTTCAGCCCTGATTCTGGATGTAAAAACCAGGCAGGTGATGAGTTATGTCGGCAATATTTATCAGCCTGAAAATGCTGACCTGCAAAGCCATGTGGACATGATTAAAGCTTTGCGCAGTCCGGGCAGTACGCTAAAACCGCTACTTTACGCGAGTATGATGAACGATGGTTTTATCCTCCCACATACCTTAGTGGCTGATATCCCTACTCAAATTGCAGGTTACTCACCACAAAATTACGATTTGGGCTACGATGGCGCGATTGCTGCAGATAAAGCCCTCAGTCGTTCACTCAACATTCCGGCGGTAAAAATGCTGCAGCAATACAAATACGAACGTTTTTATGATAAGCTGAAAAAAATTGGTATCGGTACACTCAACCAGCCAGCCGATCACTACGGCTTATCACTCATTTTGGGTGGCAGTGAGGTAACCATGTGGGATCTGGCCAACACCTATATGGGAATGGCACGTACTTTAAATCATTTTAACACCTATAAAGGGCTGTATAATCCCAGTGATTACAAGCAGGCCAGTTATATCGCCGATCACAAAAAGGACGAAGCTGAAGTGGAGCGTAATTCTTTTTTAGATCATGGTTCAATCTGGGCTACTTTCAATGCCATGGAAGAAGTGATGCGACCCGGTGACGAGGGTTTATGGGAACAATTTTCTTCTTCGCAGCGCATTGCCTGGAAAACCGGCACCAGTTTTGGTTTCCGCGACGCCTGGGCAGTAGGATTAACGCCCAATTATGTGGTTTGCGTTTGGGTAGGCAATGCGGATGGCGAAGGCAGGCCAGGCCTTGTAGGCATCGAGGCCGCCGCTCCCGTATTATTTGATATCTTCAGGCTTTTACCTGGCGGAAAATGGTTCGAAACCCCTGTAACCAAACTCAAAAAGCTTAAAATCTGCAAGCAAAGTGGCTACAAAGCTGGCGAGTATTGCGAGCATATTGTAGAAGAACTGGTACCCGTTGCCGGCGAAAAAACAGCAATATGCCCTTTTCATAAATTAATTCATTTGGATAAAACCGGTAATTACCGGGTTACCGATATGTGCGAAAGTGTAATAAACATGCAGCACAAAAGCTGGTTTATTTTACCTCCTGCAATGGAATATTATTATAAAATTAAAAACAGCGATTACAAAAACTTACCCCCTTTTAAAATTGGCTGCGATATATCGGGTGGAAACAGTGTAATGGAACTGATCTATCCTAAAAATAACGCCAACATTTACATTCCATTAGAACTTGATGGAACACGTGGAAAAATTGTACTCAATGCAGCCCACAGAAACCAGCATTCCAAAATATACTGGCACATTGATAATGAGTACGTTGCCACAACCACTAACTTCCACCAACTGGCCATTAGCCCCTCTGCCGGAAAACATAGCCTAACGCTGGTTGATGAAAACGGCGAAAGACTGGTGCAGTATTTTACTATTCTGGATAAGGAAAAGAAATAACCGCCCGTTTATATTTCAGTCCTGGTTACCACCAACTGTCGCGAAATGGTGCCATAAACAATTAAGTATTGTGCAATCATGTAGGTAGCCATAATGAGTACACCAGCTTGCGAAATAGGTTGAGCAAATTTATTAATGGCCAGTACACTGGCTGACAACAGAAAGAACAGTGCGCCGTATAAAATGAGTTTAAAGCTAAAAATATTAACCTTGCCATAACGGTTTACAGCCATAAGCGCCATTATGGTGATAATAATGGCATACATTAATACTGGAAATTGCATGGCTCCTAATTTCGGTTGTAAGTAGAAAAATAACCCCGAACAAAAGATGGCAAATACCCCTACTATCCATAAAAAATAAGGCGTTCTGTGCTTTGGGTTCGATTTATGATCTAAAGTAAAAGCCCTGATGTAAAATATATGGCAAAGTAAAAAAGCGATTAGTCCATAAATAAAAAAACTTGGTCTGCCTAATTGCTGCAACAGTAACACATCGCCTGCAAATGCGAAAACCAAGCCCATAAATATGCGTTTATGAAACCGGCCTTTCAAATTGGTACTGCTATATAACCAGGCCATTAAACTAATGGTAATTAAAGGCTTGGAAAAATTAAGGAGCAGTGTATTTCCTGCTGTTTCTGCATACAACTGTACAACATATACAAGTGCAAATAGTAAAGAGAATAGTTTAGTTTTCATCGGTGCCACGATCTGCCTTTTGCAAATTAAAGAACCAAATTACGGATATTAACTGAATGCCTGTTAAAATAACCTGATATCCGACTGGGAATTTTAAAAAAAACACCTGCAAAACTCCTAGTGTTAGCCTGAAATATTCAAATTTAATCAGCCAGGATTTCCCTTCCAACAACGCACCACAGGTAATTAGTGTAAACATCGTAAAAACCGTTCCCGATATTAAGACTATTGTTTCCATTTGATGATAAGAAAATAAAATTGCTGATCCGGCTGTTAATGCCACAACAAACTGCACCAAAACATAACCCGTAAGTTTTGAGCGATAAGCCGGATCATACTTATGATAGCGGTGAATATCTATTTCCGGTGCTTGCTGAAAACCACCCAGGTGCTCAGGAAACCAGCCCGGCGGTTTTAGGAAGACTTTAACCTTATCCATTATTTTGGGCGAATGCCTGGCAGTTTTAATCAGATCATCCCAGTAATGCAGATTTGCCCAAACTGGATTCCAGCTGGCCAGCGGCTTGGTTATACCATAATAAACCTCTTCTTCTTCCTTTTGAAAGGTACCAAAAAGCCTGTCCCAGATGATTAATGTTCCTGCATGGTTTTTATCTATATATTTTGGGTTTGATCCATGGTGCACCCGGTGATGTGATGGCGTATTGAAAATGTATTCTAAGAAACCCATGCTTTTAATTGCCCGCGTATGGATCCAGAACTGGTATAAAGTATTAAAAGAACTTAAGGTCAAAAACATAACCGGATCAAAGCCTGCAAAAGCCAGTGGCAGGTAAAACACCCAGCTAAACCAACCCTGAAACCAGCTCTGACGCAGGGCTACTGTTAAATTATATTCCTCCGATTGATGGTGTACAATGTGCGCAGCCCAAAGTGCATTAATTTCATGGCTCATCCGGTGAAACCAGTAATAGAAAAAATCAACGCCGATAAATAGAATTATCCATACCCAAATGGTTTTGGGCAGTTCGAAAAAGCGCCAGTGCTCAAAAATATATTTGTAAGCAAAAAACAGTGCAGTTTTCATAAATATTCCGGTGAGCTGCTGTCCTATTCCCTGGCTTAAATTGGCAATACTATCATTTAGCCGGTAATAATTGAGTTTTTTATAGAAATTATAAACCAGTTCTATCCCAATCAGGATAAAAAAAACAGGTACAGATAATGCAATGTAATCTACTTTCATAGGGGCACAAAAAGGAATGATTTGGTTAGCATACTTACATTACAATTTAGCTAATATTCGTGTTAAGATAAAATCTTGTTTATATAAAATTTACGCTTTTTTAATGACAGGTGTTGCTTAGATCAAAATTCATCTTACCTTTGGGTAATGGTTAATTTATAGCCTGATCATTACTTTTCATCACTCATCCCGGTATCATGAAAAAACTATTTCTGCTTTTATCGCTTAGCGTTACAGCATTTTATGCTAAAAGTCAAACTTTGGTTCTGGCCAAGGATGCAGCCCAATATATTGGAAAAAATGTAACCATTTGTGATTCTGTTTACAGTGCAAAGGCTTTAGATAAACTAACTCTGATTAATTTAGGCGGGGCCTACCCAAAAGAGCTGCTTACCATAGTGATTAATAAAGAGGATCAGGTGAAGTTTCCATCCGAGCCTTCGAGCATGTTTATGGGAAATAAAGTATGTGTAACAGGAACAATAACCGAATTTAAAGGTAAAAAACAAATTATAGTTACCGACCCAAAACAGATTGTAGTTAAATAAACTCCCATATATAACCTCTCCTTCTGCATTACAATGCAGAAGATATAGCTGTTACATTCACCAATAGAAGGTGTATCCAATCAAATTTAGTTGAACTATTGCTTATTTGGTATTTCCGAAAAAATAAGTGTGTTGATTTTTTTGATCAACCAAGCTGCCTCCCCAATTCAAGGAGGAAAGCTTCGGTTGGAGCGTTAATACAAAAAGTATAATTTGTAAATAAATTGTCTTGCGAGGTGCCTTTTCAGTTGGCAGGATCAAATCCTGCCAACCTCATAAGCATAGATATCCTTATTATCTATCACGAAGGTTGCAATTCATTTTAACTTTTCAAAGCCGGTTACACATAAAGGTATATTTCCGTGATGAATCGTTTTATATCCGTGATGAACTTAATTCTTAGGCGTAAAAAACTTAGTTTAAATAGCATTTAAAGCACATTATTTTTATCCCATAATAGTGATAAAATTGAATATATTTTTTAATTTTTGTAGCTGGTCGTACACTAAAAGTCCAATATTCTTATTGCATTTCGTTTAAAATTTCTAGTTTTGATTTTTCCGATCTGCCTGCTTATGACAACTCCTTTAAAACGAAATACTTTAATTTTTATCCTTATTATCCTCATCGCTGCTTTTAGCTACCTCAGTTTTTTTGTAGCTCAGCATCCCATCTGGGATTTCGATATTAAAGCCTCCCTGCTTATTCAAAGTTATCAGACAGCCTGGCTGGATAAAGTAATGCTGGCCATTAGCTTTTTTGGCGAACTTCCCTATTCCCTCCTTTCCGTAGTTATAGTCGCCGCTATTTTTTATTGGAAAAAATTCAAACGCGAAGGGCTCTACATGGCCTCGGTTCTGCTTTCAGGATTGATTATTCTGGGCATCAAAAACATCATTAACCGCCCACGACCTACTGCTTTTTATGTTCGTTTGGTAGAAGTGAATAGATTTCAGAGCTACCCGAGTGGACACGTGCTTTCCTACACGCTTTTTTTTGGCTTCCTGATCATTTTAATGAATACTTTAACTGGAATTTCAAAAGCGACCCGAATAACATTCACTTACTTGTCGGCATTTTTAATCCTGACTATCGCCCCATCCAGAATTTATTTAGGAGCACACTGGTTTACAGATACTGTAGGCGGTTTCTTGCTGGGTTTAATTTGTCTGTTCCCACTATGCCATTACTATTTCAGAAATAAAGCAGGCTAAATTTCGCGCGATGCTTCAATTTTATTCTTTTTTCTAATCCTGCTAAGCGTTTCGATGCGCATGCCCAGATAACTTGCTAAAAATTTTAAAGGTACCCGCGATTTAATGGTTGGGTGACCTATTTTAAATCGTTTATAACGTGCTTCGGCTGATGGAATGCGTGACAGAATTGAGCGCTCCTGCGACATGTGATATTGTATTGCCAATAACTTTCGTGCTAAAACATTGGCTTCCGGGAACTGGGTATACATATCATCAATAACACGATAAGGCAATACCAGCAACTCAGACTCTTCCAAAGCCTGGTATTGTTCTTCGAAAGTAGGTTTAAAGGTGCCCGGATTTCGGATGTTACCAATAAAATCATTTTCATCGGTTAACCAGGTTGTAATGTCCTTCCCTTCATCTACAACAAAAGCCCTGACCAGCCCTTTAACCACAAAAAACAAACAGCCATCTTTAACCAGCTCTTTAAAGCAAGGCAGGATGTTATTTTTGTGTACGAAAATTTTGAAAGTTTCTTTTCTTGCCCCCTCAAGCAGTTCACCACTTAATGGCTGCAATGTATGTAAGAATTGAATCAGGGGATCGCTTTCATGACTAGCCGCAATCATAATCTTTTAATCCGTTTTTTAACAGCTTGCAAGTTATTGCGCTACATTCGGATTTCCAAATACCAAAACGTATCAAATCGCAAAAAAATTACATTATACCCCGCTTTTATTTTCAATGACCAAAACATTGCTTTATGAACTGTATGCGGTTTGTTAATTTTCTGTTTGATCATTGTATTTTAACACAATGATTAAAAAAATCTAATATTTTTGCCGCTATGACAAATTACAAACCCAAAGCTTTTCTCTTCGATCTTAATGGAACCATGATTGATGATATGGCATTTCATAACCAGGCCTGGCACAATATACTGACACAGGATTTGGGTGCAAAAATCAGCTTTGAAGCGGTAAAAAAACAGATGTACGGCAAAAATCAAGATTTGCTGGAGCGTGTTTTTGGTGTGGGTCACTTTTCTCAGGAACAGATAGATCAAATATCTATAGAAAAAGAATACCGCTATCAGGCTGCTTATAAAAAGCATTTAACATTGATTGCCGGACTTGCCGATTTCATGAACCAGGCGCAGGTAGCAGGTATTCAAATGGCGATTGGCTCAGCTGCTATTCCTTTTAACATTAATTTTGTATTGGATAATTTAAAGATCCGATCATACTTTAAAGCTATTGTCAGTGCTGAAGATGTGGCCAATAGCAAGCCAGATCCTGAAACCTTTACTAAGGGTGCTGAAATTTTAGGTATTGCTGCTAATGAATGTGTTGTATTTGAAGATGCGCCAAAGGGTGTTGAAGCAGCACTCCATGCAGGTATGCCTTGCATTGTGTTAACCACTATGCATACCCAGGAGGAATTTAGTGATTACCCTAATATAATTGCATTTATTAAAGATTATACAGATCCGGTTCTACAACAACTTTTTTAGTCTCAAAATATCGTCATTTCGAGTGAAGAACGGAGTCAAAATCTGTTTACAGATCTTTCCAGCCTGCAACAGGCAGGCATTCCACAGCGCTTCAGTCGAAATGACGACTTTTCAAATCCCCTTAACAAACAAAGTTTTACAATACAACTTTTTGCTACACCAGCTATCTATTTACTGAATTTGTAAATAGAGCTTGTTTTGTACAGCTGTCCTGGTTTTAAAACCGTTGAAGGGAAAGCCGGCTGATTTGGAGAATCAGGAAAGTGCTGCGTTTCCAGAGCAATTGCTGTTCTAAAATCATCTTTCGCACCGGTTTTAAAAGTGTTCTTGCTTTGCATAAAGTTACCACTGTAAAACTGTAAACCCGGCTCCTGCGTATAAATATCCATCACAACCCCAGACTTATCGCCTTTAACCGTAGCTGCATGATACATGCCCATACCTTTGGTTTTATTCAACACATAGTTATGATCGTACCCTTTACCAAAGGTTAACTGCTCATTTTTATCTTTAATACGTGCACCAATAGTAGTTGCTTTAGTAAAATCGAAAGGTGTTCCGGCAACTTTTTCGAGCTTTCCGGTTGGGATCAACGTCGAATCTACTGGTGTATATTCATTGGCATAAATTTGCAGCTGGTGATTTAAAATTTCACCGCTTCCGTCGCCATTCAGGTTAAAAAAAGCATGATTGGTTAAGTTTACTACAGTAGTTTTATCTGTTTTAGCCTCGTAGTCCATTTTCAACTCATTATCATCTGTTAAAGTATAGGTTACCTTAACATCTAAATTGCCCGGAAAACTTTCGTCACCATCTTTTGATAAATAATGCAATACTAAAGTATTAGCACCAGGCTGTTCTGCATCCCAAACAACATACTGGTAACCTTTTTTACCACCATGAAGCGTATTTTGTCCATTATTGGTAAATAAGGAATAGGTTTTTCCTGCTAAATTAAATTTACCTTTGGCAATGCGGTTTCCGTATCTGCCGATAGTTGCACCAAAGTAAGGTTCAGTTGATTTTTCATAATCGCTCACACTGCTAAAACCCACTACCACATCAACCAATTTACCATCCTTACCCGGGACTAATAAACTGACAAGCCTACCACCATAATTGGTAAATGCAGCTTCAGCATTATTTTTGTTTTTTAAGATATACAAGGCTGTTTGTTTACCGTCGATTTCTTTTTTAAACGAATCGGCAACTAATTTAACAACCGCTGCTGAATCGATTTTTGCACTATCAGCTGATGAAGCATTTTTGGTTCCGGATTGACAGGAAGCCAATCCCATTGCAGCTATAACTGCCAGGCCCGTTAAAGATTTTAATTTCATAAAAATGAATATTTGGTTTAGCGTTTCAATTAAGTTTTTAAATATAGGTATATCACTTAATTTTACAAATAAAACGATTTAGAACATTTCAAAACAATATATTGCAGTATATTTCAGGTGAACCAGCATCAATGAGACGATATGTTGAAGTAGTGATAACGAAATGCATAAATCCATTACTTTTTGAGCCATCTGTAAGTAGAATGCAAAAAGAATGCTAATTTTTCTAACCAAAAAGCACAAATGATAATTAAAAACGTAATAAAAATTGCTTTGCTCTGCTTAAGTACTGTAAGTTTTGCACAAGACCAAAACGGTATGGTAACAGTACCTTTAAAAAAGTACACACTGCGCAAAAATCCTTATCTCGAATTGCCACTTGGCGCCATTAAAGCCGGGGGTTGGCTAAAAGAAATGCTGGTGCGGCAAAAGACTGGTGCAACCGGAAATCTCGATCAGCTTTATCCATCGGTTATGGGGCAGCGCAATGGCTGGCTAGGTGGTGATGGCGATCAATGGGAAAGAGGCCCCTACTGGATTGATGGTCTACTCCCTTTGGCCTATATTTTACAGGATAAACAGCTGATTACCAAAACTAAACCATGGGTAGAATGGGCGATTAAAAGTCAGCAAGCTGATGGTTATTTCGGTCCGATTAAAGATTACAGCAATGAGCCGGGCCTGCAACGTGATAATAGCCGCGATTGGTGGCCCAAAATGGTGATGCTGAAGATTTTAAAACAGTACTATACTGCAACAAACGATAAACGGGTGATTACGCTGATGACCAATTATTTTAAATACCAGCTGAAAGAATTACCATCAAAGCCGCTCGATCATTGGTCGTTTTGGGCCCGATACCGTGCGGGCGATAATTTAGCAGTGGTTTACTGGTTATACGATAAAACTAACGACCAGTTTTTACTTGAGCTGGCCGACCTGATCCATCACGAGACCTTTGATTTTACCAATGCTTTCGCAGATGGCCAAATGCTTACCCGTTTTGGAAGTGTGCATGCGGTAAATTTAGCTCAAGGCATGAAAGAACCTTTGGTTTACTACCAGCAACACCCTGAGCAAAAATATTTAGACGCACTAAAAAAAGGTCTTAAAGACCTGGATAAATATAATGGCTTTGCCAATGGCATGTTTGGTGGCGATGAATCGCTCCATGGCAATAACCCTACCCAGGGTTCGGAGCTGTGTACAGCGGTTGAAATGATGTTTACCTTAGAAACTGCCTTAGAAATTACCGGTGATGTAGATTATGCTGACCGTTTAGAAAAAATCGCTTTTAATGCATTGCCTGCTCAGGCATCAGATGATTATATGACCAGACAATACTTCCAGCAGGCTAACCAGGTAATGATTAGCAGGCAAATGCATAATTTCGATGTAAACCACCATGGCACCGATTTGTGTTATGGCTTGCTTTCGGGCTATCCTTGCTGTACTTCGAATATGCATCAGGGCTGGCCAAAATTTACACAGAATCTCTGGTATGCCACCGCAGATAAGGGTGTAGCCGCACTGGTTTATTCGCCAAGTGAAGTAACATTAAAGGTAGCTGATAGCCAGGAGATAACTATCAAAGAAGAAACGAACTACCCGTTTCAGGAAGCCATCAAATTTTCGATAAACTTTACAAAAAAATCAAAAGCCATCAACTTTCCTTTTCATTTAAGAGTGCCTGCCTGGTGTAAAGAAGCCACTATAAAAGTAAATGGCACTGTTGTTGAAAATTCAAAAGGAAATGCGATTGTTAAAATTAACCGCGACTGGCAATCGGGCGATGTGGTTGAACTGCAATTGCCAATGCATATCTTTAAAAACACCTGGTTCGAAAATTCGATTTCTGTAGAAAGAGGTCCCATTACCTATGCATTAAAGATGGGCGAAGCGGTAAAACCGGTAAAAAACACCATAGATCCTATTGATAATGGCGAGGCTTTTGATGAAATTCACCCTACTACGCCATGGAATTACGGACTTTTTGATGTTCCAAACGATAAACTGGAAGAGAAATTCATTGTAGAAAAAGCAGGAGCGCAAAGTAATTATCCCTGGAACCTAGAAAATGTGCCAATCCAAATTAAAACAAAAGCTAAACGTATCCCTTCATGGAAATTATACAACGAAATGGCTGGTCCTATTCCATATAGTATTACCTACCAGTTAGAAACGGCTAAAGAAATTGAAGAAATTACGCTTGTTCCTTACGGATCGACCAGATTACGGATTTCGCAATTTCCTTTGATAGCCAGATAATCTTTCGCCCGATGAAGTAAAATCCGTTAAAACTGATTAATATTGCGACCAATCAAATCCCAGTTATGAATCAACATATTTCAACCGATCGTTACGATAAAATGCTATATCGCCGTTGTGGAAACAGCGGCATTAAACTACCTGCAATTTCGTTGGGTTTATGGCATAATTTCGGACATGTAAACGTTTTTGAAAACAGCAAAAACTTAATATATACCGCCTTTAACAACGGCATTACGCATTTCGACCTGGCCAACAACTATGGTCCCCCTCCGGGTTCGGCAGAAGAAGTTTTTGGTAAAATACTGCACGAAGATTTTAGAGGCTACCGCGATGAAATGATCATCTCGAGCAAAGCCGGTTATACCATGTGGGATGGCCCTTACGGCGATTGGGGGTCAAAAAAATACCTGGTTTCGAGCTTAGATCAGAGTTTAAAAAGAATGAAACTCGATTACGTTGATATTTTTTATCACCACCGCCCAGATCCGGAAACCCCACTTGAAGAAACCATGGCTGCGTTAAGCTTGCTGGTTCAACAGGGAAAAGCCTTATATGTAGGTATTTCTAACTACCAAGCTGAAGAAGCAGCGAAGGCGATTCAGATTCTAAAGCAAAATGGTACTCCATGCCTGATCCACCAACCCAAATACTCGATGTTTGAACGCTGGGTTGAAGATGGACTGCTCGATGTTTTAGAGAACAATGGTGTAGGTTGTATTCCTTTTTCCCCATTGGCACAGGGTCTTCTTTCAGATAAATACCTGCATGGTATTCCGGCTGATTCGCGTGTGGCCACCAGTGGCATTTTCTTAAAAGAAAGTAACATTACACCCGGGAAACTTGAAGTAATTGGTAAACTGAATGACCTGGCCCAATCTCGAGGTCAAAAATTGGCACACATGGCTTTATCGTGGATATTGAAGGATAAAAGAATCACCACAGTGCTTATTGGTGCCAGCAAACCGGAGCAAATTACCGACTCAATTAAAGCCTTGGATAATATTGAATTTAGCGACGCAGAAATAAAACTGATTAACAAGATATTAAAATAACATGATCAGCCCCTTACCCTAAAAAAGTAAAGGGGCTTTTTATCCGACTAAGTCATTAAAGGAAGTGTAAAATAAAAAGTTGACCCTGTTCCATAAGTACTTTCCGCCCAAATTCTCCCTCTATGACGGCGTATAATTTCTGCACTCAGGTATAATCCGATCCCAAAGCCTGAAATTGTTTTTGTCTGTGTACTTTCGACCCGGTAAAACCGCTCGAAAAGTTTTTCGAGATCATTTTCCTTAATGCCAATGCCGCTATCAGTAACACTCACCTGTATCTTGTCGCCCAAAATTTCGGATCGCACCACAATTGTACTCCCATAATCGGAATACTTTATTGCATTGCTAATCAGGTTTGAAACCACTGAAGTTAACTTTTCTTTATCGGCATGTGTTACTTTAGCACCATCTGTTGTAAAATCTATCAAATTAGCTGAATAAATAAATCTCGCATCTTCTACAACATCTGCTATAACCTGATCCAGATCAAAATCTGTTTTGCTCAAATGTATCTCTCCCGATTCAAGCCGGGCAACATTCAAAAACGAGTTGATCATGGTACTCATTTTCCTCACCTGGCGCTGCACTTTATCCAAAGTATTTATCATAAACTGATCGGAGGAACTTTTTGACTGCATTAGCTGAATGTAAGCATTAATCGAGGTTAAAGGCGTTTTCAGCTCATGGCTCACCATGCTGATAAAGTCGTGTTTCTGCTGCTCTTCTTTAATATTGATTAAAACCTGTTCTTGCTCGAGAGCGTCACGCTGTAGTTGTGTTTCTTTGATAGCCTCTCTGGCCTTAACCATATCTGTAACATCGCTCGCCGTGTGTATAATGCAATAAGGTAAACCCGATTCATCTTTAATAGCCCTGTACTCATAAGCATAATAGGCCGTTTGCAATTTGCCATCCCTCATGGTCTCTGCCGCAATAGCGTCGCCCTTGTCGGTAATGCCGGTTAACAAAACATTCTTTAACATATTGATGAATGGCTGTCCTTTCAACTCAGGAACGGCTTCTTGTAAGGGCTTACCAATAATAGAGCGGTCTTTGCCCCAAAAAGCAATCATCGCATCATTGGCCATCTCAATTACAATATCTTCAGAGGTGTAAATAGCAGTAGCATCCTTGGATAAAGAAAGAACTTCTAAAAGCTGGCTACTATCTAAAACTCTTGAATGTGCACTCATGTATTTTAATGGTTATTTCACTTGTCGATTAGTTTTTCATTTAATCATACAAGTAATACAGCCAAATGTTTGCGCAAGTGGTTAAATACCACCGGATGGAGTAAGTCTTTCGCGTATTTTCTGCTTCAATGCACCAGCGGCATTAGTATAGCCCCCTTCCGCCCCATCTACAAAATGAATATGTTCATCTTCCAAATCACGTACATAGCACGACATGATTGATTCGCCACTTACATACAAACCATATAATATCTCATTATTTCCCTCAAGCTTATCCAGTTCAGCCTTCAGTACCAGGCGCTGTCCCGCAGTTCCGGTAATTACAGTATTTATGCGTCCATCTATAACCAGTGTATCAGACATTTCTACCAGTTGTTTGAGGTATTTTTTACCGCTAGCGGTACGTAAATAAATATAACCATACATGTTAACAATCCACGATTTAATAAATTCAAACAATCTGACTTTACCAAAACGGTGTTTCAATTCCTTGCCTAAACTGTTAAAACTTGTTTTAAAGATCAGTTTCGGCACCGAGATGGGTTGTCTTTTTTCAGGTGTGCCATAAATCTCGTCGAGGTGTTGTATTACCTTGCTAAATACCTGTGCCTGTTGCCCGCATTGTTGTGCTACGACAATTAAAGTTACTACCTCTTCGCTGTTCTCTGGGGGTTCAATTTTATCCCAGCGGCATTGCATACCGCTCAAATCAATATCGTTAGCCGCCACATCATGTGTCGATAGCAGGTAGTTTTCGCCTTTAATCAGCTGTTCGGCATGAGCCAGCCCATCACCTAAAACAATGGGAATTGAAAACGTTTCGCTGCTGCTATACCTGCTAATTTGAAGGTGGTGACCAGCTTGATAAATTTCATCTACGGCCATGATACCTGCCCTCAAATCAAGATTGAAGCCTTTCAGGGTATTTTCTCTGTATTTTAACAGAGATTTCATGACCTCAAATACCATACCCGGTGGCACGATAAAAGTTGCCCCATCGCCCCCAAAGAAAAACGGGACAAGGATATTGGCTTTAAAGGCAATATTAAGAACAGCTACGATACTCCCGGTGGCAATAAGATTTACACTTTCATGTTGGCCTGATTTTACTGCTGCTGTAGAGTTTTTAATGTCGGTAATGATTACCTTCCAATCGGCCGGTACCGGCTTAAATAAATCATTTTGAACCAGCAATTGTGCCAAAGCCATTTTATTAACTGGCAGGTTAGCATAAAAATAGTCGGTATTATCTGACATAAAATTGGCTTAACAAGCTAATATACGGATTCGGAAGCGATCTATCTTTCAAAAAAAATGCAATACCTCTAAGTCTTATTTAGAATAAATAAAAATAATTTTGGTAATTAAACACAAAAACATTTCCTTTGCGGCAACTAAGAATTAATCTAAATAAAGATGAGTAAAAAAATTACCCAACTATTAAGTTATGTGATGGTAGTGTTGCTTTTTGCTGGCAATGTTACGGCCCAATCTAAAAACGGATCCATCTCCGGATCGATAAAAACCAGCGACGGTAACCCAGCTGCTTATGTAAGTGTTGGCTTAAAAAACACAACAAAGACTACCCAAACAGATGATAAAGGAAACTACACCATTAAAAATGTAGCTCCAGGCACATATACCTTAAAAACATCGGCAGTTGGTGTATCAGCGCAAGAAAAACAGGTAACAATTGCTGCTGGTCAAAGCACCAGTGTTGATTTTTCTTTAGCACAGTCTTCTTCTCAGTTAGATGAAATTGCTGTTAATGGTTATAAAACACCAAACCGTAAACCGGTAAACCTGGGTAAAATCGCCATTGCTCCTATGGATTTGCCACAGTCAGTACAAATTATAGGAAATCAGGTAATCACCGATCAACAAGCTAACCGTTTAAGTGATGTTTTGAAAAACGTAAACGGTGTTGCATATGGAGAAAACAGAGGTGGAGTTAGTGGAGAAACTTTTTTTGCAAGAGGCTATAGCTTAGGAGGAAATAATGTTTTCAAAAATGGTTCACGTGCTTCAAGCGGTGGTATGCCAGAAGTTAGCACTTTAGAATCGGTTGAGGTTTTAAAAGGAAGTGCTGCACTACTTTATGGTGGCGTTACTGGCGGTGCTGTAGTGAACATGGTTACTAAAAAACCAAAATTTGAGTATGGTGGAGAAGTATCAATGCGTAGCGGTAGTTATAATATGTATAAACCAAGCGCTGATATCTACGGGCCAATAACCAAAAACCTGGCTTTCCGCTTAATTGGCACCTACGAAGATGCAGCAAGCTTTAGAAATTCTGTAAATGCCAACAGAATTTATGTTAATCCTTCCCTATTATATAAATTAGGGGACAAAACAGACATTTTATTACAAGGTGATTATTTAAAAAGCAATATGACGCCTGATTTTGGTGTTGGTACTGTAGCTAATCAAATACCTGATATTGGCAGGAATGCTTTTGTTAACGCTCCATGGGCTTACAATAAAACGAATACAGTCACTACCCAATTAAACGTAAATCATAAATTTAACGATAATTGGAAATTAAATGTACTGGCTAATCTACAATCTTATAATCGAAATTATTTCAGTGCTGAACGACCTTTTGCACTACTAGCTGATGGAATTGCCAACCGTTTAGTAACCCGGGCAGTAACCAAAGAATTTACCTATAACGAACAGATTAACCTGAATGGTTCATTCAAAACTGGTAAAATTGGGCATACATTACTTGTTGGCGTAGATGCAGATCAATCCAGAACAACGTCAAACGGCTTTACGTTTAACAGCAACGGTGCTGCTACCTTTAATTATGGAAATGTAAACTTACTGGACCCATCTACTTATTTCGGAACCGGCATTGAGCCTACTGCAAATAATACAACACGAACATTTGCACCTGTATTTAGAATGGGTGGATTTGTGCAGGATTTAATAGCTGTTACAGAACAGTTTAAAGTATTAGCAGGCGTACGCTGGACTTTCCAAAAAACACCTACAACAGCCATTACCAATCTTTTAACCGGAACGGAATCTTCAAGTACCGCCATCGATAAAATTGACAAAGCCTTCTCTCCCAAATTTGGATTAGTGTATCAACCATTAAAAACAACATCGGTGTATGTAAGTTATGCCAATAACTTTACATCGAATACAGGAATTGATATTGCTACGGATGCACCAATGGCTCCATCAATAATTGACCAATACGAAGCCGGTGTTAAAAATGACTTTTTCCAAGGAAGATTATCTGCAAATGTTACCGTTTATAGAATAAAAAATAGTAACCTGGCACAAGCTGCTCTTGCTGACGCTACCAAACGTGAATTTAGCGGTGCAACGGCTAGTGATGGTGCAGAAATTGATTTAACCGGAACAATTATCAAGGGCTTAAATTTCTTAGCAGGTTACAGTTATAACTATTACCGTTATACAAAAACATTAGATAAAACAGGAATTATTGAAGGCGAAAGAGTTGTTGGTAGTACTAAAAACACAGCAAACGGAACGTTATTCTATACATTTCAGGACGGAAGTTTAAAAGGTCTTAAACTTGGAGCAACAGCTGTTTACACTGGCGATCGCCTGGGTGGAAGAAATCAAAATAAAGCAGGTACATCAACAGGGATTATTCCTTTGAAAGCTTTTACCACCCTTGACTTCTCGGCCGGATATTCCTGGAGAAAAATTTCATTGCTGGCAAAGGTTTCTAACATCACCAACGAGTTAAATTATTTTGTTCATGAAAACTACAGCGTGAATCCAATAGCGCCCCGTCAGTTCTTAACTACTTTATCTTATAAATTCTAATTTGGTTAAATTAGTAATAACAAAACGGGCGGGTTTAATCAAATCCCGCCCGTTTTGTTTACATGGTTGGAGCCTGCTCGTATATGGTCCACTGTTGCTGCTTATTACCGCTTTTCCTGCTGAGTATAACCGGCAAATTTATGGTTCCTTTCTTATCTCCAGAAGTTAAATATAGTTCAGTTCCCTTAAGTTTAATCCAATAAATATTTTTACCGGCTGGCTCAAAATCAAATTGCTGACTGGCGCTTTCTGCGCTAAGGGTTTGTTCTTCTAGAATAGCTTCAGGGGTATTATCTTTTGGCTGAAATGTTTTGCCGGTAAGCAGATTCTTTAACTGGTAAGTGTTGCCCTCCACCGAAATGAAGTTCCAGGTCATACATTTCCAGTTTTGTGGTGAGTAGGCTACCAGCGGTGTTCCGTTTTTGTTACTGGCATCTTTAACACGTAAAAGCATGCCGGTTTCTACATTTTTAATCGCATAATTACCTCTTATGATTTGCCCTGAAACAAAGTGATGAATAAGGAGCAACAAACTGCCTGTAATCAGATATCTTCTCATGATCACTAATTTAAGCAGCAAAAAAGAATTATACAATAATCAAAATCGTCCCGGATTTAAGAAGTTTAAAATAGTAATGACATTCGCCTTTTCTGTTAATGATTTCAATATCACATACTTTACCAGATTTGCCGTATTCATCAGCTAAAAAATCACCTATTTTAATACGATCTAACTGATGTACATTGATTGCTGCCCTTTTAATTAATGTAGCGGTTTTTTCCATAAGGTTGTTTTTCGCCTACTTACGTAATCCAAAAAGATTTGGATTTGTAAGCAGTGAAAATACTTAAAAATAGGTAAAGTGCATACTTAATTATAATTAATTAAGTATGCACAAGCTCATATATCTTTTTCATATATAAGGCTTCTTCAATCTTTATAAAAAACTCGCGCCACTCAGTCCGTGTAAATACCAGACTGATATCGGGAAACGGGGTCGAAAGGATTACGACCTCCCTTCCATCAGGAGAACGCTCAGGAAATCATCAAATGCCAGTTTTTTGGTAGCGATGTAAAAGGAATCAAACTGATCGAAAGAAAAGTTCATTAGAACGCCGGCACGCCAGATGTTTATGACGCTGCAATTTCTGCATTGGGCGATAGTAATATTTTCATTTTGAGCCAGAACTGTAGTTTTACACATAAAATACCTTTAATATCTGTCGGATTTAACAAATATCACATTATTTAGAATGATTCCAAATAATAAGTTTGTTTTATGAATAACCGGATAAAAAAATGCCAGACTCACATCCGGCATTTTTTCTATATTGCATCGTATATCACAACCTTATCAAAATAGACCCTAAATTCATCTAAAAATGCCTTATGCAAAGGGTGAACCTGATAAACGTCATGTGCAGCTAAATCTTCGAATAACAAAAGTAAACTGAAAGTATAAGTAGTATCTACAACAGCACGCTCAATGGGTGCAGGTACACCAATGTGAAAGTTTTTAACTACTTCAATGTTTTCAAGAGTTTGTAAGCTATTGCGAAAAGCCTGTTTTTGCTCTTCAGTGGTATCGGCCTTAAGCCAAAATAAAACGTGGTGTACAATCATAATATAAATTTTCCCAAATATAAGGAAAGCCGCAACAGTTAGACATTTTTACCGGAAAACCTGATGGATTTACGCTCATTTCGTTAATACACCAGCCAGTTCAGCTCCGGTATCTTCTGCGTAAACCATATTGCTTTTTGTCGCATTATATATGATTCTTAGCCATACCAGAAAGTAAGGCAAACTGATCATAGCAAGTGATAAAGGATGCGATTTGGCATATACCGGAAACAGCAATAACGGAAAATTGCATGCTATTATGAGCAAAACAGGTAGTAATACTTTTTTCATGGCGCGATTGTTTTCATAGATATACCAAATCCCCACCCCTACAATCGAAATGATAAAGGTACAATCTTCTGTCCCTGTACTAAATAACACCGGGAATAAGAGTACAGAAGCCAATATCAGCAGCTGGAATTTTGGTTTCGAAAAACGGGCGAAACGAATAAAGGGGAACATAAATACCATTGCACCCAGGGAAAGAAAAAGCAGGTTTGGAATTTCGGGCCGATTTAAAATCTGCCTGAAAAAACCCATAATGGAAATATCGATCCCTTCGCCCAAAACGTTGATTTCATTTTTACCGATCAGCGAAGATTTCCAATCCAGATAAGCATGGAGTACAAAGCCTGGCGATGCAAACGACATGGGTATGGTGAGGATAATTGCCGACCAAAATATAAGCCACAGGATAAACTGCGGTTTCTTTTTAACAAACAGAAAGAAAATCAGACCTACGATGCCATAAAGTTTTATAAAAGTCCCCAGCACGATAAAAAGAGCAGTCCACATATTGTTCTTTTTATTTAACTGGGTAAAACTTAATATAATGAGTGCCGCCGCTCCGGCATTAAACTGTTGATTCAGCATAGATTCAATGAGGCATGGTATAGCGATGTAACCAATAATCACCTTTTTATCATCGCTTAAAGGCAAGGTTTGAATGGCTTTATATAACAAAAAACAGTTAAATAAATTCCAGAACAACAAGCCAATACTATTTGGCATTAATGCAAAAGGTGCAATTAAAACACTAAAAATTGGGCCGTAATGATTTGCATCGTCATGAAATGCCGGATAAGCCGCATATAATGATCGCTCATGAAGCAGATTTCTGAAGGTATTTTCGAAAATGAGGTAATTATTAAACCGGTGAGTAACCCATGAATCAATTACAAAAATGAGCGTAACAAGCACCCATAAAAACAATACAAAGCGATTTTCCTGATAAAATCTTTTATTGGGCGAAGTACTGAGGGCCGTCAGGTTAGAATAATTAGTCATTGTAAAAAATGCATTACAATACAATATTATCAAGCAAAAATCACATTTCCAATTTTATTGTAAGGAAAATCATACTCCTTTTTGAAATATTTGATCAATATCAAAAATAAACGCAAAGGCTCAGAAAATCCAGTTTAGTTTAAATGAAAATTAGTTGACAAAACTTGAAAACTAAATGCCTTCCCGCTGTGTTTCTTTCTTAACCAATTTATAAATCAATGGAATATCAAATAAATTCGATAAATGCCAGGAAAGAATTTATCGACATTGCTGATGAACAAGACCGTCAGTACTGGGCAACCCGTTTAGGAGTAAGCAGCGAAAAACTGAAATCAGTAGTGAAAGCGATTCAGAGCATGGAATTTTCGAAACTGAAGGATTACCTAATGCTTGAAAAAATTAAGGAAGGCAGTACTTATCAACGTTTTGTCAATTCGCAATAATTAATAGTCTTGTGAAAACTAAATATGAAATGCGCATTAAAGCTTGTGCACATTTAATTGATTTGCCGGCAACAAAGGCTGTTTTTAATCACAACGTTAAAGAAAACGCGGTCACCAATCCCAAAGCCAGTATCAGGGTTTTAAGCATTTTTCAACCCAAAAACGGCCTGATTAACCTATTTTGATAACGCTATATGGGAAAAAAGCCCAGCACATTTGCCGGGCTATGTAATTTTATGCCTGTAACTTAAAGTGTCAACACTACCTTCCCTACGGTTCTACCTGTTTCTATTTGCTGGTGTGCATCTCCCATTTCTTGGAATGGAAAAACAGCCGATACGTGCGAACGGATGGTACCATTAGCTAATAACCCTGCAATTTCTGCCATATTATTACCATTCGGCTTAACTCTGATGGTATAGCCATTAATGCCCAGCGCTTTTGCTTTTTCAGTTACGGTTTCATTTAAACCTGAAGGAATACTAATTATCGTACCGCCTTTTTTGGTCACTTTTAAAGAGCGGTCAATATAGTCGCCACCCATTGAATCCAGCACGAAATCAATATCATTAATTACCTCCTCAAATGGCTGGGTGCGATAATCGACATGCTCATCTGCACCTAATGCCAGCACAAAGTCGCGATTCGCAGCCGAGGCTGTACCAATTACGTATGCACCCAAATGTTTGGCCATTTGTACCGCATAATGACCTACCCCACCAGCTGCTGCGTGGATCAAAACCCGCTGCCCGGCCTGAACATTGGCATGCAGGGTAAGTGCCTGCCAGGCAGTTAATGCAGCCAGGGTTGCCGCAGCGGCATCGTTATGGCTCACATTTTCAGGTTTAAGGGCGAGCTCATCTGCTTTTGCCACCACATATTCGGCATAGGTATTTCCTAATCCCGGAAAGGCAAGCATAGCAAATACCCCATCGCCGGTTTTAAACTGTGTTACCCCTTCCCCAACCTCAGTAATGGTACCAGAAATATCCCAGCCTAAAATAACCGGTAGCTGATCTTTAATCAAACCTGCAATTCCTTTGCCTGACCTGGTTTTTACATCAACTGGGTTAATACTAATGGCATTTAATTTCACCAAAACTTCATTGGCTCCAACCGCAGGAGTTTCCTTTTCTATCCATTCGAGGTTTTCTACACCTCCAAAATCTTTTAATATTATTGCTTTCATTTTAATTCTTAATTAATTATTCAAATTTATACCAATAAAATGAATTATATTGGTATATAATTTCTATAATTTGGTATTTTTGCTTCATGGTAAAAGAAAATTTATACGAACCTTTTTCAACGGCACACCTTATTTTAAGTGAGTGCCCCAAACAGGCTCATAAACATAACTTTTTTGAACTGGTTTTTGTGTTAAATGGAACCGGAAAGCAGTATATCAATAACAGCCGGTTTAATTATCATGCCGAACACATGTTTTTAATCACCCCTGAAGATTGCCACGAATTGATTATTGAGGAAACTTCTGAATTATTTTTCCTGCGCTTTAACGATATTTATCTGAAAAATGGTGGCTTACAAACGGAAAATATCAGGCGTCTGGAGTATATCCTTCAAAATGCCAACCACCAGCCGGGTTGTATTTTAAAAAACACCCGAGACAAGAAGATCGTTCGCTCGCTGATATTGAATATTATTGAAGAGCAAACCGAAAAAGACCTGTATAATAAAGAACTTGTACAACAACTGGTTAACACACTAATTATCATTGTTGCCCGTAACATAGCCAAATATCTGCCCGAACAAGCCAATGTAGGTACTGAAGAAAAGGCTTTAGACATTCTACAATATATACAACACAATATCTATTATCCTGAAAAATTGCGGGCAGAAAGCATAAGTCACCACTTTAGCATTTCTGAAGCCTATTTGGGCCGCTATTTTAAAAAACATGTCGACGAAACCCTGCAACAGTATATTGCCAATTACAAAACGAAACTGATTGAGCACCGTTTACAGTTTAGCGATAAACGCCTGAATGAAATTGCGAACGAGTTTGGTTTTACTGATGAAAGTCACTTTAATAAATTTTTCAGAAAACAGCGTGGTAATAGCCCCAAAGCATTCAGAAGAACTTTACTGGAATCAATTGCGTAGTTAAAATCTCATCCCTGTAAAACGGCCTTAAAAATCTTTATTTTATAAAATGCTGGTACAGGGAATTAATGGCTGCCCGGCTAAAATCTGGAAAACCATCAGTGTAGCTTGCATCAATGCCATTCGTGATGATTACAAAACCATACTTTTGTTCCGGATTGAAAAACATAGTACTGTATAAGCCATAAGCAGAGCCGGTATGTCCATTTAATTTTATTCCCGGAATTAAATTTTCGGCAGTTCGGAGCGCGAGCCCATAGCCTTCATCGGTACTCAGGGCTGTTTGCATTTGTCTTGCACTCCTTTTAGAAATGATACGAATACCATTTTCCTTGCCATAGTTCATGTGCATCATCATGTATCTGGCCAAATCGGTCGCAGAAATTTTCATTCCGCCTGTTGGCGAAAAAACCGGTGTACTATAACCCATGACATAATTGGCAATTTCTGTTCTCCGGGGCGCATAAGCCGCCGGCGATGGCGTATATGTTTTGGTATCGGTATGATACTCATAAAGTTTCACAAATCGTGTGCTATCCAGCGAATCGACACAGTAACCTGCATAAAGTCCTAAAGGTTTCAGGATCTGCTTTTTGATGTAGTTATCGAAACGTTCTCCCGATTGTTTTTCGAGAATTGTACCGATGAGGTTGAAATTGAGATTACAATAATCAAATTTTGTACCTGGCAGATAGTTATTATAACACTTGGCCCAGTCAGGATTCTTATCGGGATTGATAACATCAAGATTTAAATATCCTTGCGAATCGTTCAGACTGGAAGTATGTGACAATGCCATCTTCAGTGTAATTTTCTGATCCGGAAATTTGGGATTCCTGATTTTAAAACCGACAAGCTCTCCAAAGTCATCATCTAAACTAATTTTTCCAGCTTCAACCATTTGCATAATTGCCGTAGCAGAAAAGGATTTGGAAATGGAGGCAATCCTAAAAATATCCTGATTGTTCAGCGGCACATTATTCTCAAGATCTTTTAAACCAAAAGCATGGGTATAAACAAGCTTACCATTTTTGACTACCGCAACAGCAGCCCCTACAGCATGGTATCTTTCCATAACCTGTTTAAAATCTTTTTCTGCTTCAGGCTGCTGTGCTTTCGATAAAAAGGGGATTAACAACAATGAAAGCACTTTAAAACATTTTTTTGGCAGATGGAATTTCATAAATGCAGGTCAATTAAAAAAGATGAATGAGACAAAGTAATTATTTCGCGTCGTTTACTTCAAGCCAATGTCCGTCCGGATCTTTAAAGTAAATTTGTTTTACGCCATCAACACGCAAGGTGATGCCTTTATCCTTGCCTGCCCAGTCTTCGAAGTTAATCTTTTTGCTATTCAACTTTTTTACAAATTCATCAACTGAGGGAACGCTGAAGCATAAATGCTCATTCTTATCAAAATTTTGGGTGCCTTTTGCGCCCTGAATTAAATGTAACTGCCCGGCCGGTCCCAGACTAAACCAGGTATGGCGGTTATCGTGAAAAGGCTCTGGAATGATTTTCAGGTTAAAAACACTTTCGTAAAAATCAGTCGACTGCTTTAAATCGCTTACATAAACGGCAATATGGTTGAGAACAGCAGGTGCACTGCCGGTGTTGTTTTGCGCCATGGCTTTTTGAAAAATAATGGAAAATAGAATCGTAGTGGCCAGTAAAATTTGTTTCATGCTTAAATATGAGACTTATAACTGAATTTTTTTAATAAAAGTGGTCGCGTCATGGCTTATTTACAAAGGAGGTGTTAATAAGTGTCAGATGGTAACATCTGACAACACGGTTAAGGCACTTCGACAAAAAAGGCTGCTTCAGATTGAAGCAGCCTCTACAGATAAGGATTTGACTTGAATATTATGCTTATGGGTTATGATAAAGGTTTTTAGCTAGTTCCACCCGCCGCCCAGGGCATGATAAATATCTACGACAGCATTTAACTGTTGTTTTTTGGTTTCAATCAGTTCGAGTTTCGATTGTAAAGCATCGCGCTGGGTCATTAAAACCTCAAAGTAATCTGCCCTGGCAGCTTTAAATAAATCGTTGGAAATATCTATTGATTGGGTTAATGCAATTACCTGTTTCGACTTCAAATCGTAGCTTTTTTGCAAGTTGCTAATTTTGGACATTTGATTGGCCACTTCAATATATCCGTTTAAAATGGTTTTTTCATAATCGAAAACCGCTTGCAGCTGTTTGGCATTTGCAGTTAAATATTCAGCTTTTATGGCATTACGGTTAATCAACGGACCAGCCAAATCACCAGCTAAAGAGTAAATTAATGATTCGGGTGTTCTTAACAAATACGAAGGATTAAAAGCCTGGTAACCGATGGTAGCCGAAATGCCCAGCGATGGGTAGAACTGTGCTTTAGCTACTTTAACATCCAGTTTGGCAGCCGCCAGTTCGTATTCTGCCTGTTTAATATCCGGACGGTTAGCCAATAACTGTGCAGGTAAGCCAGTTTGTACAGTTTGGGGCACTAAGTCCGTAAAACTAGATTTATCTCTAATAATGGTCTGTGGAAAACGGCCTAACAAGAAATTAATCTTATTTTCTGTTTCGGTAATGTTCTGCTGGATCTCAAATTCAAGGCTCTTAGAACTTAAAACCTCAGCCTCAAACTTACGTACGGCCAACTCGGTAACCCGCGTAGCCTGTTTCTGTATTTTCATCAGCTCCAGCGCATTACTTTGCAGCTCGATGTTCTTTTTCACAATCTCCAGCTGGTTATCGGCCGCCAGCAATTCGTAATATGAATTAGCCACTTCGGCAATTAAATTGGTAATTACGAAATTCTTACCTTCAACTGTCGACAAATAATGACTGATGGCTGCTTTTTTCGAATTACGCAGTTTATGCCAGATATCCGCTTCCCAATTGGCCTGTAAACCAAATTTATAATCGGGCAGTATCTCAGGCACTTCTTTACCCGGGGTAATTTCTGTTGAGGCATCGCCCGCTCCCGAACTGGTGTAACGGCCAACTTTATCAAAACCAGCGCCTACACCGTAGCTCACACTTGGTAAAAGTTCTCCTTTTTTGGATTTGATTTCGTTCTTAGCAATTTCAATATCCTGAAGAGTGATGTTTAGCTCCTGGTTATTTTTCAGGGCTGTATCAATCAGGTTTACAAGATTTGGGTCAGTAAAAAATTTACGCCATTGTATACTGGCAGTGCTTACCGTATCCTGCACGCCATTGTTAAAAGCGGCAGGTACGTTTTTATTTTCGGCACGCTGGGCTACTTCAGGTAGCTTACAGGCAGTGTATGCAGCGCATAGCAATACCAATCCAAGGCCTTTATATATATTTTTCCTAAACATTATTTTCTATTTCTTCAGTTAACGGATGTTCTTCTTCAATTTTAATCAGCTTATGTTTAGCTGCAATTGTTCCGAATATGTAGTATAAACCCGGTATTATAATTACCCCAAAAATGGTTCCGAATAGCATACCTCCTGCCGCGGCCGAACCAATGGTACGGTTGCCGATTTTACCCGGACCGCTGGCGATCATCAAAGGAATTAAACCTGCAATAAAAGCAAAAGAAGTCATTAAAATCGGACGGAAACGCACTGTAGCACCTTCCATGGCGGCCTTAAATACCGATGCACCCTGGGCATGCCGCTGCGTAGCGAACTCCACAATCAGTACCGCATTTTTACCCAGTAAACCGATCAGCATAACCATAGCTACCTGGGCATAGATGTTGTTTTCCAATCCCAATAATTTAAGGAATACAAAGGCTCCGAAAATACCTGCCGGTAAAGAAAGAATTACTGAAAGTGGTAAAATGAAACTTTCGTACTGTGCCGCAAGTACCAGGTAAACGAATCCTAAACAAATTAAGAAAATGTAAATGGCCTCATTGCCGCGCGATACCTCATCTTTAGAAATACCAGCCCAATCGATACCAAATCCTCTTGGCAAAGTTTTCTTGGCAACTTCTGTGATGGCTTTAATGGCTTCGCCCGAACTGTAACCCCGAGCCGATTGACCGCTAATCTCTGAAGCGTTATACATGTTATGCCGGGTAATTTCCGAAAGACCATAAACCCTTTGCATCTTGATAAAAGCAGAGAAAGGTACCATTTCATCACGGTCGTTTTTCACAGATAGTTTCAGGATATCTTCCGGAAGTGCCCTGTATTGTGGTAAGGCCTGCACAATTACTTTATACTGCCTGTCGTATTTAATAAAACTGGTTTCGTAGTTACTACCTACAAAGGTGGAAAGGGTATTCATGGCATTATCAATACTCACGCCTTTTTGCTGTGCAATATCATTATCCACGTTAAGCATGTATTGAGGGAAACTGGCACTATAGAAGGTAAATACCGACGACAGCTCTTTGCGTTTATTTAGCTCTTTAACGAAATCGTTAGCAACGGTTTCCATTTTTTTATAGTCGCCACTACCCGCTTTATCCAGTAAACGAAGTTCGAAACCGCCTGCTGCACCATAACCCGGCACCGCTGGTGGCTGGAAAAACTCAATAGTTGCCCCCGGGATAGATTTAGATTTTTCTTCCAGTTCTTCAATAATCTCTACTGCCGAATGCTTACGTTCACTCCAGTCTTTCAGGTTAATTAAACAAGTACCTGAGTTGGAACCTGTACCTTCGGTAAGAATTTCATATCCTGCCAACGAGGAAACAGATTTAACACCATCAATTTCTTCGCACATTTTCTGCAATTTTTCAGCAATCTGGTCAGTACGCTCTAAAGTAGATCCGGGAGGGGTTTGAATAATAGCATACACCATACCCTGATCCTCGTTCGGGATAAAACCTGAAGGAACGGTACCACTTAAACCCCAAACCCCCAAACAAAAGGCGATAAGTACGCCGAATGTTAATATTCTGCGACTCACTACTTTGGTTAGTATAAACTCATATTTACCCGAAAGCCTGGCAAAGCCGCGATTAAAGCCATCCAAGAAGCGATCAATCATGGTTTTCTTACCATGTTTACCATGATTATTTTTCAGCATGATGGCGCACAATGCCGGTGTAAGTGTTAAAGCTACAATACCCGACAGGATAATTGCCGTAGCCATGGTGATAGAGAACTGACGGTAAAAAATACCCACCGGACCCGACATAAATGCTACCGGAATAAATACTGATGCCATTAAGAAGGTGATGGCAATAATTGCTCCGCCAATTTCTTTCATGGCTTGCTGCGTAGCTTTTAGTACTGAAAGCCTCCTGTCGTGCTCCATCTTGGCATGCACCGCTTCAATAACAACAATGGCATCATCTACTACTACCCCAATAGCGAGTACCAAAGCAAATAATGTGATTAAGTTAAGTGTAATACCAAAGAACTGCATAAAAACGAAAGTACCAATCAACGATACCGGAACAGCAATGGCCGGAATTAAAGTTGAACGCCAGTCGCCAAGGAACAAGAATACTACCAAACCTACTAAAATGAAGGCTTCTACCAGCGTGTGGATTACTTTTTCGATGGATGCATCAAGGAATTTAGAAACGTCGTAACTGATTTCGTAATCTAAACCTTTAGGAAATGAACTGGCCTTAATTTCAGCCATTTTGGCTTTAACATCTTTAATAACCTGCGTAGCATTACTACCGTACGATTGCTTTAAAACAATTGCAGCAGAAGCTTTTCCGTTTAAGGTAGAATATAAATTGTAAGCAGCTGCACTAAAATCAACATCAGCAACATCTTTTAAACGAAGTAATTCGCCATTGGCACTTGCCCTTAACACAATATTCTCGTAACCTTCTTTGGTATTGAAACGGCCCGAATATTTCAATACATACTCGAATGCCTGCGAACGTTTACCAGAACTCTCACCTGTTTTACCGGGAGATGCTTCTAAACTTTGTTCATCGAGTGCTTTCATTACCTCATCAACCGAGATTTTATAAGCCTGCATGCGGTCGGGCTTTAACCAGATGCGCATGGCATAATCCCTGTCGCCCAAAATATCAGCAAAACCTACCCCATCAACCCTTTTCAGTTCCGAAAGTAAGTTGATATCGGCATAGTTATACAGGAAATTCTGGTTCATTTTAGGGTCTTTACTATACAGGTTGATGTACATTAACATATTAGACTCCTCACGGGTAATCTTTACCCCTTCGCGAACCACCAAAGGAGGAAGTTTATTGGTAACCGCAGCTACCCTGTTTTGTACGTTAAGCGAAGCCTGATTGGGATCGGTACCCAGATTAAATACTACCTGAATAGAAGCTTCGCCGTCATTACCGGCATCTGATGCAATATATTTCATTCCGGGTACTCCGTTAAGCGCACGCTCTAAAGGGATAACCACTGATTTAATTAAGAGCTCGTTATTGGCTCCCGGATACTCGGCCGTAATATTTACTTTAGGTGGCGAAATGGATGGGAATTGCGTAACGGGCAGGTAGCTAATAGCCAACACCCCCAAGAACACAATAACGAGTGATATTACGATAGAAAGGACAGGCCTTTGTATGAATTTACTAAACATAAAATAAGTATGGAGGATTTAGATTATTCTGTTTTCAGTCTCAATTGTTTAATCACATCCTGAGGCTGCTGGAATTTGAAAGCGATCTTATCATCGTCTTTAACTTTCTGCACGCCTTCAAGCAAGATCTTATCATTGACAGTAATACCATCGCCAATGATATATAAATCAGGCAGATCGCCCGCCAGCGTAATGGCTTTGGAGTGTACTTTATTGTTTTTGTCGATTACAAAAACGTAAGTTTTATCCTGAATATCGTAAGTGGCTTTTTGCGGGATAACCAATGCATTTTTTAAAGGCACTACCATCTGGATTTTACCAGTTTCGCCATTTCTAAGCAGGTTATCGGCATTATTGAACCTGGCCCTGAAAGCAATGTTTCCGGTTTCGTTATCAAACTCACTTTCAATCAGTTCTACCTTACCTTTGGCTTTAAGCAATTCGTTATTGGCCAATAAGAGGCTCACTTCCTGCTGCCCCTTTACTTTTGCAGCACTTTGGTAGTTGAGGTACTCCGGCTCCGAAACATTGAAATAGGCAAACACCTGGCTGTTATCCGAAAGGCTGGTGAGTAAGGCGCCCTCATCGACCAAACTACCTAACTTTAAGGGAATACGGTCGATGGTACCATCAAAAGGTGCCCTGATTTCGGTATTGGATAAATGAAATTTGGCGAGTGCGGTTTCAGCATTTGCAGATTGCAGTTTTGCCTTGGCCATCGCCAGTTCGTTTTTCGAAACAATATTTTTATCAGAAAGTAATTTGGTGTTTTCGAGTTCTATTTGTGCAGATTTTGTTTCTGCCTGCGCTTTGGCCAGTTCAGACTGTGCCGCTTTAGGCATAATTCTAAACAAAAGCTGACCAGCTTTAACATGCTGACCTTCATCTACGTAAATATTTTGAAGGTAACCTTTTTCCTGAGCCCTAACTTCGATATTCCGCACTGATTTGATTTGCGAAACATATTCTTTGGTAAACGAAGTATCCATCCTTATCGGACTGGTTACGGCGTAAGTAGCTACTTCTTCTTTTTCTTCTTTTTTGGATGTACACGCTGTTACGTAAAGCAAAGCACTCAAAGCGAGGCACATTACATTTCTCTTCATCTTTGTTTTTTTGACTGGTTATCTGATTTATTTTTTTTATTAGTTTTCCTTTGCCAACCGCTTCATCATTTACAATACCGTTAAACGACATGATATAGATTCAATAATTCAGGGTTACGCAGTGATTTAATTCGATAGCGAAATAAATACAGATTTATGAAGTTTAAATGAAGTTGAAATTCAGGTTTAAAGTAGCCAGGATTAACTTTCACAGCAAAAAGAACCCACTATAGCGACAATTATGAAGTTTTGACGTAATTTCAAGAAAAAACAGGTTAAATTAAACTGATTTCACTGCTACAGCAAGGATTTAGCCTAAAAAAACTCTAATTTTAAAATTTAAAATTCTTGTATTTAGAAATTTATTAAAAGCAAGTTGACATTAATTTAACAGACTTATTGAACAAGTGATGTTGGTTTTATTTGTCCTTGCCACACGGATCTTCTTTATAATGAGAAAAAGAAGCAAAACCAACGGTTGAAAATTTTTCTTTCGAAATTTGTTATGCCGGTTTTAGGTAGAATGGATACAATGCTTCGGCCCTGCAAGACAGCGTTGCAGATGGAAAATAATTTCTTAATCAGCAAACAGATTACTCCATTGGCGTACAAATCTCAATTAAAAAGCCATCCAGATCGCGCACATAAGCAATGGTTTGACCCCATGGCTTTTGCTTGGGTTCTTCTAAAAGTGTACCTCCGGCCAATATAACCTGTTTTATTACGACCTCCACATCTGGTGTGGCAAAGCCCAATTCAATTCCAAATGGTTTTTCGTTTAAACTGCTTGCTAAAAAACCTTTTTTCAGGTTAGCATTCCCAAGTGTCTTGGTGATAAAAGATAATGTGGTATCACCTGTTATCAGTTCGCCATAATCAGCTTCAGGAGTGATAAATTTGCGCTGAAAACCAAATGCGTTTTCATAAAAAAGAATAGCCTTTTCTACATCGTTTACGTATAAAATGGTATAGCTATATTTTATCATGGCAACAGGTTTAATATTTAATGGGGTTGGCAGTTATTCAGCCTTGCTCAATATGCGTTCAATTTCGCGCAGCATCTCATCGGCCAGCTTTTGCTTTGCGCCAATTTTAGACAGGTACGCATCGGCAAATAGTGTATCCAGCTCTTCCATAATAAAACTGTACCTGGCTTTAAGTTCCATCAAATCTATCTGTAACGACATTGAAAGCTCCTGCATAGGTCAAAACTATGAAATGATGCTTGTAATCACAAGCATTGTGGAAATCTGGAAAGAAATGTTTTTAGCATCCAAATAATTATTACGCAAAAAAAAGTGCCCCCGAAAAACCGGAGACACTAACTAACCAACCTTATCCCATTAAGGTTTTCTCTTTTCAGGCATCGCGGTTACGCTGTAAAACGGATGCCCCTATCCTTATTGCCATCCCGGATTTTGTTTTATATCCGGATTAAGCACCATCTGGTCGGTCGGAATCGGCGAAAGATAATCGCGCAGCAAATTGAATTTGTAACCTGTTGCCAGGTTCGTTTTAAATAGCTCGATGTAACCATTTTCGTCAACCGGATAACTGGTAAGGTACTTTGAATCTACCACACCAGTCCACTGTGCCAGTTTAGCGCCTTTTGGCTTCCAGCCTGCAATCAGCTCATCAGCAGCCGCCCATCTGAATATATCGTCTTTCCGGTATCCTTCGCAAGCCAGCTCTACCCTTCTCTCACGTCTTATTTCGTTAATAACTGGACTCAAAGCAGGGAACTCCCACTTAGGATCGGCCGTAATAGCAGCCAGTAACATGTTGGGCATGCCCACCCTTGCCCTTAGTTTATTTACACTTATATCCAGGTCGTTTTGGGTAATGGTAGCCAATTCGGCTTTTGCTTCGGCATAAATGAGCAATGCCTCTGCAAAACGGAAAATGATATAACCTGATGTTCCGCGATCTTGTTGCTGGTTATAGTCAGGATCATGGCCTTTATAAACCTGATAACCGGTAGCCGGTTTTTGTTCATTTGGTGCCGAAAAAGTTGGCACGTCAAAAATATTTGGTGCTGCACCGTTAGGCCTGTTGTTGGTTACAATATGATTGCCATCATTAATGTATATGGTTTGTAGCATCCGCGGATCGCGGTTTTTAACCACATTTAACAAGGTTGCATCGCCCTGGTACAAAGCATTTCCAGTGATAGGCTTACCGTCGGTACAAAGGTAATAATCAACCAGGTTTTTGGTTATTCCTCTGCCCGCACCACTATTGGTGTACCGATGCCAGTAATGTCCGCCATTAATATTCAAATCAAACTGTCGCCATAACATCACCTCAGTGTTTGCACTATAGTTAACCTGATTAAATATGCGCCAGTATCCATCTGTGCCCGGGGTAGCCACTAAAGCATAACCACCCGGATTGGCTATAAGATCGGCAGAAACAGCTGCTGCTTTTTGTAAAAACTTAGTGCCGTCGGCACCATTAACACCAAAAGCTGTACCTGCATGGTATTTTTCCCAGGTACCTTCAAAAAGTGCTATCCGAGCCTGAAACAGCTGTGCAACCTGTTTATTTACTCTCGAAGCCTGCGCAGAGGCCTTTGAAGGCAGGTATTGTACTGCACGATCAAGATCATTCATGATTGAATCAACAATCACTGATCTGGACAATCTAGGTGTTTTAAGCTCACCTGAAGTAATATCGAGTGGTTTATTCACCCAAGGCAAATCGCCAAACTGGCGCAACTTGCTAAAATAGAACCATGCCCTAAAAAACAAGGCTTCGCCTACGTATGTTTTCTGATTATCCCAGCTGGCATTTACCTTGTTGTAGTTTACCATGAAGTAGTTAATATTTCTGAGTGTACTCCAGTCCCCATAAGCCCATCCGCCACCCGAACTGGGTATAGTACGCACGCCATTCATATTGCCGTTTACCGACATGGTAATCATATTGTCGCTACCATCATCAGCATCTAAACCGTACGGGCCAATTGTACCAAAAGCTCCTATTGTTGAGGGAAACGCGGTATAAAAGTTATTGACATATAACTGTAAATCGTTCTGTGTTTTCCAGAATTCGGCCTCACTGATGCTCGTTTCTGGTGTTCTATCTAAAAAATCCTTTTTACAGGCTCCCAGAAACAGCGCCAGCGTTAGGATTGTGATATATATTCTGTTTTGCATGATTGTATCCTTTAATATTTTATTGGTTAAAAAGTAACGTTCAGTCCTGCAGAATAAGTTCTCTGCATTGGGTATACTTTTCCTGATGAGAGGAAAAGTTCAGGATCAAGCGCTTTGGTAAACTTCGTAATGGTTGCGAGATTTTCTACACTCAGGTAAAATCTTACACGTCCCAGTTTCAGTTTTTCGACTAAGCTTTTGTTCAACGTATAACCTAACTGCACATTCTTTAGCCTTAAATAGGCGCCATTTTGCAGGTACCTGGTTTGGGTCTGCTGGTTTTTATTGTTTTCGCTGCTCATGTAATATTTCGGGTAATAGCCATCTGGTGTTTGTGGCGTCCACCTGTCTAAATGGGTAGTAAACAATGAACTCTGCCATTCATCGCCCACAATTCCCCAGAAATAGTTACCGCCAATGGCTACATCACGTTTTCCTACTCCCTGTATAAAAATCATGGCATCGAAACCATTCCAGCTGGCATCGGCTGTAACACCATAACTGTACCTTGGGGTATTGTTTCCAATCACCTTACGATCGCCAGGATTAGATACTGTAGAAGCTCCGGGACTAACGATCCCATCGCCGTTAAGATCAGCATAGCGAACATCGCCAGGTGTTAAGGGGCCATTATAGATCAGGTTCTGTGATGGTGCGGCGGCAATTTCTGCAGCACTTTGAAAAAGGCCAACCGTTTCGTAACCCCATATTTCGCCCATATCCAATCCTTCGTACCAGGTATTTAAAAGTCCTGTTGGATTAGGATAACGGGTTACTTTGGCGGTATAATCGCTCAATACCCCTTTCAAACCATAACTAACCGATCCGATTTTATCTCTCCAGGTCAATGAAAGTTCCCAACCTTTTGTTTTAATGGCCGAGTTATTTACACTTGGTGGATTTGTTCCCAAAATGGCAGGTAATGCAGCCGAAGGGCCAGCAAAATCTGTGGCTTTTCTGATATACCAATCGAACGAAGCACTTAACCGGTTGTTGAAAAAGGTTACATCGGCCCCAAAATCCAGAGTGGTACTGGTAATCCAGGTCAACTGATCATTAACCAAAGCCGGTAATGTTACCGAAGCCTGTTGGGTACCACCAAATAACCAGCTGGTAGCTGTTGGTCTTGAGGTACCTAAGCTTGGATAAAAAGGATAATAACTGTTACCTAAAAACACCTGATCGCCAAGCTGTCCATAAGATCCCCTGAATTTAAAGGTATTTACATATTTTTTTAGCGGTTCGAAAAACGACTCTTTATCAATATTCCAGCCTGCCGAAATACCCGGATAAAGTTTCCAGCGTACATCTTCTAAAAAGCGCGAAGTTCCATCATACCGGGCATTAAGTTCCAAGAGATATTTTTCCTTGTAATTGTAATTAATTCTTCCGAAAGCACCTTGTGAGCTCAGCTTACGAACCAGGTCAGATATGGATGGTGTGGTACCGTAGGCAGTAGAAAGCGATGGAATATTATCTGAATAAAGATTACTATTGCTGGCTGAATAAGATTGAAAGCCCACATAATCGCTTACATAACCGCCTAATATGCTAAAATAATGATCCTGAAACTGCTTCTCATATTTGGAGAAAATATTTACTACTTCATGCTGATTGCGCTCGTTATAGCGGCCAAAAGAATTTGGTGTAGTTCCACCAACCGTTTTTTGAGAACCATCTGGCAAAAAGGTATACAGCGTTTTCTGGTGGGAAGTTTCATCATAGTACTGGGCATCGAAAGTATAGTTAGCTGTAGCTGTCCATCCTTTGGCGAGTTTAAAATTAAGTTCTCCGCTAAGCAAGCCCTGATCGGTAACCTGGTTGTTTCTGCCACCTTCTTCATGAAGAAGAATGTTACTCTCATCCGAATACCTGCCATCGGGATTATAAACCGCAACAGTGGGGAATTTACGGGCAATCTGGTGCATGTATGCCTGATCGCCACCGCCGGTTTGACCGGGATATAAGTTTGGAGAATTAAAGAGCTGGCGGGAGAAAGTAGTCCGTAAATTAAAAGTAAGCCAGCTGGTTACATCCGAGCTTAGGTTGGCCCTCAGATTATATCGCTTATAGCTATCGTTTCCGTAATTGTACATTCCACTCCTGTCGTTATATCCGGCACCAACAAAGTAAGTTGATGAATTAGAACCGCCGTTCACACTCATATTGTGTTGCTGGCTAAAAGCATGATCCTTATAATAAATCTTGAACCAATTGTTATTGGCATTTCCGGCGTTCCATGAAAAATATTCGTTGGTATTCGGTGCAGGATTTTTAATGGTTTCGGTATTGAGTACGCCTGCCTGATAATCTTTTATGCGCTGGATAGTAGGTCCGTCAAAAAACGCGGCACGTTGCGCATTGGCAAAAGCCTCGTTGTAAATGGTGGCAAACTCCAGCGAATTAACCATTGTAGGCAGATTGATTACCTCTGCAATAGAAAGGTTGTTGTTATAGGAAATGGTTGGAGCCATGCTCTTGCTACCTTTCTTGGTGCTGATGAGTATAACACCATAAGGTGCACTTGATCCGTAAATTGCTGCAGATGCTGCATCTTTCAGAACGCTGATATTATCTATATCATCGGGGTTAATACTATTGATATCAACTCCCTGAACGCCATCTACTACAATCAGCGGTCCACCAGAAGTTCCCAGTCCGGTATAACCACGGATATTTAAGCTTTGGGTAGAATTGGGTGCCCCACCGGCCGTAGTGGCACCAATATTTAGGTTGGCTACCTGGCCTTGAAGTGCCTGACTGATCCTGGTAATTGGCCTGTTTTGCAAATCTTTACCACTTACCTGTGCAACTGCACCGGTAAGCCTTGTTTTCGACTGGCTGCCATAGGCCACGACTACCACATCGTTAAGTTCGGCAGATTTGGTGGTTAAACGGATGACCATCTCTGATGTGGTTACGCTCACCTCTTTCTCCTGATAACCAATATAACTGACCAAAAGTACATCTCCGCGGTCAACCCCAACCATAGTAAATCTACCATCCTGGCCGGACATGGTTTGTTTAGTTCCGTTTTTAAGCTTGATACTCGCGCCCGGTAGTGGTGAACCATTTTCATCCACTACCTGTCCTTTTAAATCAATAAAGGCATTGGCTGATTCGATAACAGGTTGTACTGATGTTGCTTTTTTACGGATCACAACGATACCGTTTTCGATAGCATAATCCAGGGGCTGCCCTTCAAGACATTTTTCAAGTACTGTTTTCAGACTCGCATTTTTAAAACTGAGATCGGTTAACAGTAAATTTTTGGCCTTTTTTACCGACCATACCACACTTAATCCAGTTTGTTTATTGATTTCGTTGAGCACCTGTTTCAGCGAGGCACTCTTTTTCTGGTAATTGATATTCTGTGCAAATCCGGCTGCACCAACCTGCATAATCGTGACGAAGAGCAACACAGCTGCCAATTTCATAGCTAAACTTAATTTAAAGGCGTAGCCCGGGGGCATACAAAAATTTTTAGTATAATTTTTATACATTTGATTGTTCTGTTTATTCGACAAAGTGACAGCGGTCAGATGCTTTGATCACTTTTCGAAACGTTTAAGAAATAGTTAACTCAATTGTTTTTTGACATTAGAACGCTTTCGGGGGCAGTGAGATGCTCCCGGATTTCTAAATATTGTAAGTTAAGTCTGGCATTTTTTCATCTTCATTTGGTTAGTTAGGTTTATAGTTAATTGGGTTTATTGAGCTGCACATTAACGTTAACGGGCATGATCGTTTTTTGTATAGTTTACAACGGTAATCTTTCTATCGCGCATTGTAAAATAAATTTCGTGGGTCATTTCGAGCATTTTAAGTATGCCCGAAAGGTTTCCTGAACGATTGGTTACCACTCCAAATTCCAGTTCTTTTAAAGCAGGGTCGGCAAATTCTACCTCTACATCATACCACCTCGATACCTTTTTCATAATCACATCCAGGCGTTCTTCTTCAAACCTGAAATAGCCGTTTTTCCAGGCCATTACCGATTCAATATCGGCCGGTTGTACTTTAATCTGTCCTCCTTTAATTACCGATTGTTCATTTGGACGCAGGAGTACATGGTTTACGTCTACACTCCCTTCAATTAAAGTTGTTACCCTTTCTTCTTCATCATTATAAGCGTTGATGTTAAAATGAGTACCATAAACGGTTACGGTTTGCTGGTTGGAAACTACACGGAAGGGGCGGGTTTTATCTTTAGCCACTTCGAAATAGCCTTCGCCACTCAACTCCACTTTCCGTTCGCCGAGTTTCTTAAAACTTGTCGGAAATTTTAATGATGATGCCGAATTGAGCCATATTTTTGTTCCATCGGGAAGGTTAACCTGATACTGTCCGCCTTTTGGTGTACTAATGGTATTGTAAGCAATTTCCTTACTGTTATTTTCGGCATCTACAACCTGATATTGAAGCTGACCATCCTTGTTTTTGGTAATAATGGCCCCATCCTGCCGGCTATGCGCACCAACAGCTAAATCAGAAAGCAAAAGTACCTCCCCATTTGCCAATGTAAGTACTGCTTTATTTTTCCCGCCGGGTATATCCTGTTTTTTTAGTACTGCAACGGCAATTTCATCTTTCGCAAAAGGATGCATCATCAAATAGAAACCAGCCATAAACAGCACACCAATTAAAGCGGCAGCAACCAAACGTGGCCATAGCTGCATCTTTTTAGTTACGCCTATTCTCTTGTTAATTTCGGCCAGCATCCGGTCGCGATGCACCGACTCGCTTTCAGCAAATTCTTCGGGTATTGTTATTTTCTGATTAACTTCTTTATTGTACCAGGAAGAAAACCGGGCCTGCTCCTCGATGGTAATGGTTCCTTTGATCCATTTGGAAGCAAGTTCTTTATAATAATCTTCATTGTATTCGAGATCGTTCATCTTCAATAGGTTTATACTTACATGTACCCTATAGGAGATAAATCCCTTAGTTGATTATTAAAATATTTTATTTTTTTTACAATAAGGTCGTTAAGAAATGATTTAGGCCGGCTTTTAGTGTTTTAAGCGCCTTTCCGAGATGAGCCTCTACTGTTTTTTCGGCAATATTGAGTGTTGTAGCAATTTCTTTCTGTGGCATTCCGCGTTCGCGGCTCATTTTATATACCAGCTGACATTTATCGGGCAAAACAGCAACCAGCTCAGCAAGTTTATCTTTAAGTTCGAGAAAACTTAACCAATCTTCTGTTGAGGCATCAGCCAGAATCCTGCTGTCCAAACTATCGCGGTACTTTTGTTCGTTTCTTTTTTTATCCAGCAATTTAATTACGCGGTATTTGATACAGACAGCCAGATAAGCATTTAAGGAACCTGTAATTTGCAATTCGGTTTTGCGCTGCCAAAGCGAAACAAAAATGCTTTGTACAATTTCCTCTGCTTCGTCTAAATCGTTTATTTTACGTGCAGCAATTTCGAACATCTTTTTCCAGTACCGGTTATAAATTTCAGTAAATGCAGCATGATTTCCTTCCTTCAAGCAAGATAACAATTGTTCGTCGTTAAATTTTCTATAATCGCGCATAGCAATAACCTCATTAAGGAGACGATTATCTGGTTAGCCTCCAATAGAACTATCCGGATGTAATGACTTTATTACAATTATAGAAAAAATTAGCAATCAATTTCAAACAATAATTTCACGCAAACGTTTGTTCAAAGAAAATAATTTCGCAATCAAGACAAAAAACGATATTTTCAATCAAAACAGCAGGCACAAACGATTTTAATCCGCGTACACCACTATGAATTTGTCCGTTATAAATCGCCCCCCACAGACAATTTTACCTTCAGGAATACCAAGCAGATTTACGGTAGGTTTATCCCCCTATCATTACATTAAATGCACCCAGCACAATCGTTCCACCATGCGCGGTTGGGTCTCCCATTCTGGCTGCTGGCTTTCCGCCAATCATAACGGTTGCAGACCCTTTGACAATACTATCAGGTGGTCCTACGCAAACCAGCATATCACCTACCCTGGCTGCCGGTAATTTTCCTATTAACACCGTAGGTTCACCGGGACCAATAACAGGCCCTCCAACATGTGGTACAGGTACTATGGCCGGGGTTATCATCGGGCATTCGTGAAAATCGGTTAATCTTGCTGCTGGTGGCATATTCAGTTCTTTCTAAATTAGTTAATCATAATCATGGCACTCTTAAGTGTCAATTCCATTCCACTATTAATTTCGGCACTCATCGAACCACTGGCAAAAAAATTCATATCGGCCTGTTGTTTAATGTTCATACCGCTTATCTCCACATCACCACCGCCAGCTTTAATAGCTACACCCTGGCCGCCTGCAATTGTTACCACCTGATCGGCCTGGATACTTATATTTTTAGGGCTCTTGAGACTTATTCCATTTGCCGACATGGTAATGTTATTATCGTTTTCGTCATGGATGGAAATTTCTTTGTCTTTATCGTTAAAAACAATTGTATTCTGCGCAGGGGTAGCAATGGTTAATATCTTGTTATCATCGTCAAATCTGATACTGATATTTGATTTAGAAACAAATGCCTTAATTGCATTTGTTTCGTTCGGATTAAGCCCGTTAGCGGGTATTTGTTTTGAATAGCTGTACATGCTTCCCAGTATTACAGGGCTGCGTGGATCGTCATTTAAAAAACCAAGCACAACTTCATCTCCCACTTCAGGCATAAAAAATGCACCAGCTCCGCTGGTAGCATAAAAATTGGCCAACCTGGCCCAGATCCCCTGTCCGTTTTGATTAAAGACAGGTACATCAACCAGAATCCGGTATTGCAATTCAGGATCATTGTAAATTTGTTTCACTGTGCCATTAAATAAACCATGCGCGGCACTCAAAATACCAGCATCAGTATTCCGATCAGATTTTTCGATCAACCATCCGGAAGAAAGCCCTACTGAAACTTCTGTAATCCAATCTCCATTAGCTATGTTGTGCGTAAGGCCCGAAATAATGTAATCGCCATTAAATCTGTCACCAAGCCCCGTTAAGGTAATAAATTTGCCCGGGTCTACCAGTGAAGTACCTTGAAATGTAGCTTCTCCTCTGATTTTAGCATAATCAGCCTGTAACTTCCTTGCTTTTGCCCAATTGCTCAGAGCCTCGTTTTCCATCCGTGCTGTGGTTTGCAACAGGTATTCTTCAGGACTGGCTACCTGTGCCAATTTACCAGACGAAATATTACCCGGGCCTATATAATATCCTGATGATACAGCACTATTAACATTTTGTGTGGTATAATCCCAGCTACTGGCTTTTACACTTTCCAGCTGGGTTAAGGCATCCATATTTGCATTAAACGAAATTAATCCATCGCCATAACCAACTGTTAATACCGGCGTGGTGTCTGAATCAGGAACTTTAACTGATACGAATCCGTTTATTGCAGTAACGATAAACCCGTTCATTCCAGCAAGTGATACCATAAAATCCCAATCAGTTAAATCATACTGTACCTGGCTTGGCCAAACCAAACTGGTTTTACTCACATCAGCTGTTAATGCGGCATAATTATGAATAAGGGCATTTATGATATCGCTGTCTCTCAGTTGAGAGAAAGTATTATTTTTTTTGCCCACCGTCATTTTTACGGCTTCATCCCTGCATTCAACCTCCAGTGCTGAGCCAACAAGACTGTCAATACGAATCGATTGACCGGTGATAATTCCTGTAAAAACTACAGCATTAACGCTATCATAGCCTGCTTCGATGGTGATTTGGTTGCCGGGCAAAAAAGTGGCCGATGAACTGACTTCAAATGTTCCCAGCCCGGGCGAGCCATCCAAGATGGTAATTTTTGCCTGCGAAATGCGGTTTACCTTTTTTTCTATTTGTACAGATAATACAGAGAAACTATCTGCAATTAGTTTACCTGAAACTTTGATACTGAAGGTAGTTACGCTACCTGGGCAATTTGCTAGTGCTGACATTTATTGAGGGAGATTGCTTTAATTAAATGATTAAACCAAATATCAATAAAAGAAACAGAAAGATGTGCTTACCATACAACGTATTTTCACCCTTTTTTCAACGTGTAGCATGCAAAACAATCGCATGGAATTTTCACAAAAACAGTTTACAAAACATCATTAAGTTTTGCCGGATTTGACTTTTACCAGTCTCAATGAAATTTTCCAAGCGTGACCAGCACAGACAATCATTTCGATTAATCACGCTCAGTAAAGAGATCTTATAAGAATGCTGATCCATCATTGGCTGTCGATTAATGTAAACAGGAAAAATCATAAGCCAATAATCATTTAGTGCACAGGTTCTGGTTCAGGCCACAAAATGAACAAGTGATGAAGAAAATTCAAAAAACAGTATATGGATTGTTTTTATGTAACAAACTTGTTATATTAACAAATTCGGAATCAGAATTGATTCTCAGGATAAAAATTAATTAATACTCATTACCATATACCAATTAAACGATCAATGAGAAAAGGTATTGTTACACATATCGATATACTATCAGGAAAAGGCTTTATCGAAGACGAGAATCAACAGGATATCTCCTTTCCCCTCAACTATTCGCACCACAGCATCCAGACAGGAAGTGTAGTCGAATTCGAAATTGCCCTTGGCCTCAACGGCTTGTTTGCTACCAATGTTCAGTCTATTGTCATGTACGAAACGGTTATAACCGGATAAGTTCTTACATTTTATTTGTCATTTACCAGGGTCTGGTTTGTTGCCAATGTTTTTTAATCTCTTCAGCGCCAAGCGCATAATCGTACATTTTTAAAGTCGCCATAAACCCGCTATAGTTTTCTCCTTCATCCGAAGCGCCGATTATAAATTTAGCCTGTTTAATTGCCGAGCTTAGGGTCATATTCTGCTCATTATCCAACATGCCATCAACGTAAATCTTTTCTACCATCCCATCGAAAGTGAGTACCAAATAGTGCCATTCATTGGCCTTGGGTAACTTGTTAAATTTCATATCAAAATGACCATCAAGATGGCCTGCTGCACCATAACCTGCACTGTTGTAGTACATGGCGTTATAGGAGTTTGCTAACCGCAAGGCATTTCTGTTACACCAAGACATTAAACACTCGTCTGATTTACCCACCTCTGGATTTTTTACCCATGCAGCCACCGTATACGAACCGTTCCAGGCCAATTGTTGCGGAACCGCCTGATCTGAAATTAAGTGCCCCTTGCCAAATTTTAGTGCTTTTACTCCCTGCTCATCTTTTTGGATGGCAAGTTCGCCAATGCTTTTAAAAACACCACCTAAAGTACCAGCATTTGGCAGGCTGATAACAGGCTTATCTACTGCAGCTTTTGTCAGATCCAGATTGAGGAGCATTGCTCTTGTGTTGCTAATAGCCGGGCTGCTAACCGAACGTTTATTTTTTATGGACAACGGGATCTCGAAAAGAGAATCGAAAACCTTTAAATTCCATACTGCAGCATACAGACCCTGTTTTTCGGTACCTGTTACCGTTAATTTAATATAGCGTGCCTTTACATCATTATCATCAACCATAGGGCTACCAGGTATGCGGTTATCCGATTGGTCTGAAAATACTTTCCATGTTTTACTATTAGTAGAGTAACGCAAAATATACTGGTAATAAAATGTTGGGAATTCAAATTGCGTAAATACCCTTTTCACTTGTTTTTCTGCACCAAGATCAATGGTTAAATCTTGCGGTAGTCTGTTGCTCCCTGCTTTCCAGAGTGTAGCATTGTTGTTGTCAGTCGCCAGCCCTGCGTCATAGGTATAATCAACATTTTGTCCGATCAAATGATAAGCTGATGATGCAGTGGCTGATTTATTTAAGGCAAGGTTAACAGGTATTTTTTGCTTTGAAGGATTGATATAACCTGTATTTTGAGGATTGACTGCTTTAATGGTAGAGTCATTTTCAAAAATCATTTTATCGATACACACCTGTCTCGAAAGCCCGCCACGTGTCATCGGATAATCGTGTTTGTGGTAAACAATGTAATAATCATCGCCATCCTGCAACACAGAATGATGCCCTGGTCCATGAACACTTTTATCGGTATTGGTACTCAGTACCGGATTATTCGCTCCCGGAGTAAAGGGGCCATAAGGTGTATTTCCATAAGCATAACGTACATTGTAGGTCTCATCATGGCAGGACGCTCCAGAATACATCAAAATGTATTTATTTCCCTTTTTCATCATGTAGGCGGCTTCGAAAGGTGCTGGCGTTTGTGCCAAAGGAATGTTTTTGGATTGCTGCATGTCTTTCATGCTTTGCGTATTCAGCTCACCTACTGCATAACCACCATTGTAGTGTACCCAGGTACCCCAATAGCCGTAAATTTTACCATCGGTATCGGTAAAAAACTGAGCATCCAGTGAGGGGAAACCTTGTCTGGGATAATTATGGGCAATAACGGGTTTATCGTTTTCATTCAGTTTTTTCCAGGGGCCAATGGGGGTATCTGATACATAACCATAAATATTACAACCCATTTCACAATTGCCGAAATAAAGATAATAACGTCCATTTTGTTCAATAATATCAGGCGCCCAAAAGTTAACCAGCGGAATGGTGGTAAATGAAGGTACATCCATGGTATAATTGTACCAGTTCTCGAAATCTCTGCTATACCACACTGTTGGTACCCCCGAAGCCAGCATAATATTATCGGTAGTTGAATAGATATAGTAGGTATCACCAAATTTCTTAATGGTTGGATCGGCAAAATAACCTGGCAATAACGGATTTAACTTGTTATTTACGGTATGAAGTATCCTTTCCTGTGCCTGTGTTTTTTCCCAGCCTCTTACCAGAATAAGAACAAGCGCCAATAACAGCGCAACACTTAGAAAAGAGAAGCATTTCTTCTTCATTTTACATCTAACTAAATACAACTATAACAATAAGACTAGCCAGGATACTTTACCACACGGCCGATGATTGAATTATAACCAAAGATAGGCTTTAAGCGTACCTGGAACGTTCATAAATATTAACCTGATGTCCCTTAATTTTAACTGTAGAAGAAATAACCGGAATGCTCGTTACGAGTATTAATATTTTCTTCATTGGCTAATTGTTAATATCCTGTAGCCATTTGCTAAAAAAGAAGTATAAAAACACCAGGCTTGTTTTTAATTTTATCAGAAATTTAAAAGCAATCAAAACCCTGCTGCAATGCTAAAATAAGATTGTTTACTCACCATCCTTTAATTATTATGATGAATTTATACCAACGGCTCCTGTGTTCAGTTCTATTTATTAGCCTTTTAACTTCCATTACCACTGTTAAGGCACAAAACGGCGATCAGATATTGGATGGCGTTGGTGAAACAGCCATGAGTGCACGCTATAAATTTGATGGCGACACTAAAGACTGGTCGCGCAATAACCTGCATGCCAAACTTTTTGGCAATGGTGCCAAATTTGTGCATGATACCCAATTCGGGCAGGTTTTATCGCTCCCGGGCGAAGGTAATTCTTTTATTGCCCTGCCTGCAGAGGTGCTGACAGATATGGAATCGATCAGTATTACAGGATGGGTTTATTTACGATCGAATCAGCATGGACAACGTTTCTTTGATTTTGGACAAGATGCAGCCAAACATTTTTCAGCAGCACCGGCAGGTACACATGCACAGGAAGGCTTTCAGACATTCATCACCACAGCTAAAGGTATAAAAAGCTCAGCAGCAGCTCAGCCTGTGCCACTTAACCAGTGGGTAAACCTGGCCGTTGTAGTCGATATTCCCTCTAAATCAATCACCACCTACATTAATGGCAAAATAGCCAATGAAACTAAAGATATTCCGCTCGATTTAACTACTGTGTTCGGGCAGGCATCGAAAGACAAAAAGCTGCTTTACATTGGAAAATCACTTCTACCAACCGATCCTTACCTGAATGCCCTGATACATGATTTCAGGATTTACCGTGTCCCGCTAAGCTACAGGCAGGTAGGTTATATTTATCGTAACGCCCTTAAAAGTGGCAATGAAAGTACGGTAAACACAACAGCAAAAAAAGAAGATAATCTTCAGCAATTTTCATCGGCTACACCTCAACTCTATAACGCTTATTTAACCAAGGTTGCTGATGTGGCTGTGGTTACAACCGTAGGCAATTTACCACGATTACCAGCCTACACTGAAGGAACTTACCGCAACGGAAAAAGTGGACCTAAAGTACGGATAATATGGCCTGCGCCTACCGATAACAGTACTGTTTTGAAAATCGGTCAGTACACCATAACTGGCCAGGTACCCGGAACAAATTTAAAAGCCATTGCTATTGTTACCGTTAAGGAAGCAGGTAGGACTATTTCACCAGCCTCAAAACTGGAACCTTTTGACCTAGAACAGGTTAGCTTAAAAACCGACAAAACGGGGCATGGTACCAGTTTTACTAAAAACCGTGATAAGTTTATTGAAACGCTTGCCAAAACAGACCCCAATTCTTTTTTATACATGTTTAGGCATGCCTTTGGGCAAAAACAACCCGAAGGTGCAAAGCCGCTTGGTGTTTGGGATAGTGAAGATACCAAATTAAGGGGGCATGCCACTGGTCACTATCTTTCGGCCATTGCGCAGGCGTATGCAGGTACGGGATATGATGCAGCTCTTCATGCCAACTTTGCCAAAAAAATCGACTACATGGTCAATACCCTTTACGATTTATCGCAGTTATCGGGAAAGCCCCGAAAAGAAGGCGGTCAATATGTATCTGATCCGGCTGCTGTACCTGCAGGTCCCGGAAAGACCGGCTTTGACTCTGACCTGAGTACGGCGGGAATCAGAACGGATTACTGGAACTGGGGTAAAGGATTTATCAGCGCTTACCCACCCGATCAGTTTATTATGCTGGAACAGGGTGCAAAATATGGTGGCCAGAAAAACCAGGTTTGGGCACCTTATTACACTTTACACAAAATTTTGGCCGGCTTAATAGATATTTACGAAGTTACTGGGAATAAAAAAGCCCTGGAAATTGCTACCAATATGGGTGACTGGGTAAATGCCCGTTTGAGCAAGCTACCACAGGAAACGCTGATTAAGATGTGGAATACATATATTGCCGGTGAATATGGCGGCATGAATGAATCGATGGCCCATTTATACCAGATTACCGGAAAGTCAGAATACCTTAAAACCGCACAACTGTTTGATAATGTTAAGGTATTCTTTGGGGATACCACACATATTCACGGCCTGGCTAAAAACGTTGATATTTTCCGTGGCTTACATGCCAACCAGCACATTCCTCAAATTGTGGGCAGCATTGAAATGTATCGGGCTTCTAATAACGCTGAATATTACAAAATTGCCGATAATTTCTGGCATAAAATGATAAGCGATTACATGTACAGCATTGGCGGAGTTGCAGGGGCACGTAATCCTGCAAATGCGGAATGTTTTATTGCCCAACCAGGTACTTTATATGAAAACGGATTCTCAGAAGGCGGCCAGAACGAAACCTGTGCCACCTATAACATGTTAAAATTAACCGGCGATCTTTTCCTTTTCGATCAACGGGCCGAATTCATGGATTACTATGAGCGTGCCTTATACAATGATATACTGGCCTCTGTAGCCGAAAACAGTCCGGCTAACACCTACCACATCCCATTAAGGCCAGGATCTGTTAAGCAGTTTGGCAACGCCGATATGACTGGCTTTACCTGCTGTAACGGCACTGCACTGGAAAGCAGCACCAAACTACAAAACTCCATTTACTTTAAAACTAAAGACGATAAAGCACTATTTGTAAACCTGTTTATCCCTTCTGTTTTAGACTGGACTGCACGCCAAATAAAAATTACGCAAACCACCGATTTCCCAAAGGCAGACGATACCCGCCTAACCATTCAGGGTAGTGGTAAATTTGATGTGAACGTGCGTGTACCAGGCTGGACTACCAAAGGCTTTTTTGTTAAGATAAACGGTATAGTACAAAAACTTGAGGCCAAACCAGGCACCTACCTTACTTTAAGCCGCAACTGGAAAGATGGCGATATCATTGACCTGAAAATGCCCTTTACCTTTCACTTAGATCCGGTAATGGACCAACAGAACATTGCCAGTTTATTTTATGGTCCGGTACTACTTGCAGCCCAGGAGCCCGAAGCCAGAAAAGACTGGCGTAAAGTAAATCTCAATGCCAGTGACATCAGCAAATCTATAAAAGGGGATCCGGCTAAACTGCAGTTTACCATTGATGGGGTTAACTTTAAACCATTTTACGATACCTATGGCCGACATTCAGTTTATTTGGATGTTACGCTAAAGTAGGGGTTCATTAGCCATAGTTTATTTGTGAGGATACTTACCCGTCTACCCCAAAAATCTCATTGATTATTGGTGATGGAGTAGTGCTTGCCGGTTTATTAAAATTGTTACACTCCAGCCAGATAGCCAAAAAATATAATTTACATCGATTGAAATTAAAATATACTATCATTATAAACCGTTGTAATGTAGCCGGTACATTCTGCCATTATCAATTTTAACTGTGTTTTTGCTATCTTCAACGCTATAACCAACATATAACATGAGCGATAGTAATTATTCCAGAAGAAAGTTTTTAACACAAGCCTTACTGGCCTCGGCCGCGGTGGCAGCCCCAGGCTTCTTATTTGCAAAGGGCCAACCTATCCCCCGTTTTGCCGCAGGGGAAAAGGTTAATCTGGCTTGTATTGGCATAGGCAACCGTGGTGGTGAAATTATCCGTGAACTTTATAATACCGGATTAGCCAATATTGTTGCTTTATGTGATGTAGATATGGAAGCACCACATACTTTGCCTATTCTTAAAATGTTTCCAAATGTGCCTCGCTTTAAAGATTTCAGGCAAATGTTTGATAAAATGGGCAACCAGATTGAAGCTGTTTCTATAGGCACACCCGATTTTTCACATTTCCCGATTACCATGATGGCCATTGGTTTAGGTAAACATGTATACGTTGAAAAACCAATGGCACGCACTTTCAATGAGGTTGAACTGATGATGAAGGCTGCGAAAAAAAACCGTAAAGTGGTAACCCAAATGGGTAATCAGGGGCATTCGGAAGCCAATTATTTTCAATATAAAGCCTGGGTTGATGCCGGCATTATTAAAGACGTTACCGCCATTACCGCACACATGAATTCTCCAAGACGCTGGCATGGCTGGAACCCTAAAATTACTTCCTTCCCGCCTGCAGAAACCCCACCATCAACGCTCGACTGGAATGTATGGCAAATGCAAACGCAGGGGCATGAATATAATAAGGATTTTGTAAATGGCCAGTGGCGCTGCTGGTTTGATTTTGGTATGGGTGCTTTAGGCGATTGGGGAGCACATATTCTTGATACTTCGCATCAGTTTCTTGATTTGGGCCTGCCTTACGAAGTAGACCCGGTAAAACTTGATGGACACAATAACTTCTTTTATCCGATGTCCTCCACCCTATCATTCAAGTTTCCTAAACGTGGCAGTAAACCGCCAGTGGAAATTAAATGGTATGATGGTATCGATAACCTTCCACCAATACCTGCGGGTTATGGTGTACAGGGTTTAGACCCGAATATCCCGCCACCAAGCAATGGTGCAACTACCGCTGCTAAACTCAACCCCGGTAAAATCATCTATAGCCAAGATTTAACTTTTAAAGGTGGCTCACATGGCAGTACCCTGTCTATCATCCCCGAAGAAAAAGCAAAAGAAATGGCTTCAAGCTTACCGGTTGTACCTCCAAGCCCGTCAAATCATTTTGCCAATTTCTTAAAGGCTTGTAAGGGAGAAGAGAAAACACGTTCATCCTTCGAGATTGCAGGTCCGCTAAGTCAGGTATTTTGCCTCGGTGTATTAGCCCAGTGGACAGGCGAAAAAATTGTTTTCGACCGGAAGAAGAAAATCATTACCAGCAGTAAAAATGCAAACGAATTATTAATTGGTCCACCACCACGCCAGGGCTGGGAACAGTATTACCAAGTATAACTTTCCAATACTAAAAAATAAAGCCTTTAAATCTTGCGGTTTAAAGGCTTTTTTAACTGGATCTATTTAAAGGTTAATTATTTAGTGACCTTGCTTCAACAATCAAAAAGTGACCTATACGTTCACTTATTAACCATTTGCCTTCATCAAAAATATATTTATCATCATACCTTACGCTATAGTCAGTAATATCATCTTTTCCATCTGTTTCGCGTACCATTTTAATCTGTGAAAAAGAAGTCCCCGTAACTCTATCTCCATCTATTTTAACAGTATGTTGCCCGTTAATTGTAAAATAAGTTTTTACAAGTAAAGCGTGCGCATTGAATTCCTTTTCGAGTACATCAGTTCCGGTGGTACTGGCAATCTGCGTACCATTCATGTAAACCTTGTAAGTTGCATCTTTTGTAAACAATGCCATAACATCGGCTATCCTTTTATCATCGCCGAAATAAGCATAATCATCAATCAAATTCCTCAATTCTTCTTTAGTTTTTAAAATTTCCTGTGTCATGATTTTTGTATTATAATTTAAATTTTCAATTTGTTATCTGCAAAATTACCGTACATTTACTAACTTTTTATTAGCAGTTACCTAAAGGTTAGTAAGTTATTTTTAAGAAGCATATTATGACAGCAAAAAGCGATAATACTGAAAGAAATAAAGAATTTACAGAAGAGTGTACCACAATGCTTTCAGCGGTAAGTGATGCGTTGTATGCCATTGGTGGTAAATGGAAACTCATGATTATCATTGCGATGGCACGAGGAAATAACCGCTTTACTGAACTTCAACGAAAGGTGAGCGGAATTTCTGCGAGAGTACTCTCCAGCGAACTCAAAGAACTTGAGCTTAATGGCTTTATTGTAAAAAAGGTAACATCAGGCTACCCGGTAACCATTGAATATGAACTACTTCCCTATAGCCATACACTTGAAGAACTGGTTGGTGCCATGACCAGATGGGGTATTCAGCATCGGGCAAAGATTAAAGGTGAGCGTTAATGAGGAGAAATCTTTAAGTTAAACTTTAAAGATTTCTCTCCGCTTATAAGTTGGCACATTGATCGAAATGATGCCCTTCATTTTGATTCTTTTTAAGCAATTGGCCTAAAAAATCAATTCTTATAAACCCTCAATCGTTGCTTCATTCAGCCATTTGTTGTAAACTTTGAGATTTGTTACTAATCCGTAAACTCCTTTATTTGTATCGCCTATCTGACTTAAAGGGAATATAAGCGTTTGCATCCGGTTCATTTTATCTTTGGTATTGGTAAAACTTATTTTTTTATCCTGCATTTTTTGAACCAGCTTTCCATCTACATAAATCCAGGTCCCTTTTTCATTACCAGTGATAACGATTTTATAAGCTTTACCTACTTCAAAGTCAAAATCAAAAACATCGGTATAATTCTCGCGACTAAAGCCCAGCTTTAAACCATCCTGCTTAAGCAAGTATACATTTGCATTGTCAGATTTAAACAGGGTAACACTATCAACACTAGCTGCTGGTACCTGTAACGTAAAAGCCACACTATACGGATAACCAATTTCTTGTAAAGGCAAAGAAATAGATTTAGCTTGTTTTGTGACCAGTCTGTTCTCGTAAACCAGCGAATCAGTTCCAACAGTGCGAACAATAGCACGCATATTCAATCCAGGACCTTCACCTACATTGGCGGCATTTTTGGCAAAATCATCCCAGTTGGATTGTTTGGTTTTACCGGTCCACATTTTCTCTGCTAAAACCTGCATAGCCGGGAAGGTTCTTTGGTGTACATCTTTCATGGTAATTCCATTTCCTACATGGTCATTCCATACAGCAAACATACCACCTCTGATTTTAGGATGCCCCATCGGAAACACGACGTTGCCAATTTGATTGGGTTCCCAGCTACCGTAAAGCCGTTTAACATTCAGAAAGTCGTAATAGTAACCTGCGGCAGGTACTATATAGAGCCATCCATCAGGTGTGCTGATCTGATCGTATCCTAAACGAATCATTTCTTTAGGTTCTGCGTAGCCGTTATACCAGGCATTCATGGTAACATCAGCAGCTGTTACGGGCGTTGCTCCCTGGGCATGGGTTAGAGCACCCCAAAGGCGTACCCTTTTACCAAAGCTTTTTACATAACGGATATAATGATCGGTAAACTCCCTGAAACGCTCAGCCTCTTTTTTAGCGTATTCGTCTGTTCCGATGTGCACTTCATCACCAACAAATACCGGATCTTTTCCGCTTATATATTCTTTAAAAACATTGTCAACGACTTCGTAAGTTTTAGGATTACTGATATCTAAATGATCCATCCCATAAGCTTTACTCCCGATTTCGGGAAATACTTTGGTAAAGGCCAGCGAATGCGCAGGTACATCAATTTCAGGTATAATGCGCATGCCATATCGCTGTGCTGTTTTCTGCAATTCCCTGAAATCGGCTTTGGTATAATAACCATCTTTAGCCGTTAAAGTAGGGTAAGTAGTACTTTCAAGCCTGAATGATGAATAGGTTTTGCTCCAATCGTCGCCAAAAAACTGCTTAAATCCATTATCATTCAAATGGATATGAAAATCGCCCATTTTATAATAGGCCATCATTTTCACATAGTGTTTCAGGAAATCAAGCGTAAAAAACTTACGGCCCACATCGAGTACAAAACCCCTTACTTCATATTTAGGATAATCGTGTGTAATACCTTTAACAATCTGGTTGTGCTCCCGATTTTGCTCCAGCAATTGCAAAATGGTTCGGGTAGCCCAAAATGCGCCTTTGTAATAAGGGGCATTAATTTGAATCGTTTGATCGATATGGAGCGTATAGCCTTCTTCTCCAAGATTTTGCTGTGCAGGATTGACATTAAGCACAATATCTCCAGTTTTAGCTTTTCCGGTACCGATACTTAAAGTTTTATAGCCAGTTAATTGCTTCAGGTCTTTTAATAAAATCTCGGCTGCCGGTGCTAAAAGCTTTTTAGCTTTTGGGTTAATGATGATCCTGCTGTTTGTCAGCAATTTGAAACGACCGCTACCACCTTTCCACTCCTGCAACGAAGGAATAACAAAGGGTTGCGGGTTTTCACCGGTTTTTGGCTGGTATTTTCCAGACACCTTAACGGTTTGTTGAAATTCGTAAGCGCGGTTATTTGCGGTGTTCCTTAGCCTCAGTACCAACTGAACTTCACAGTCGGTTAAGGGTTGATAAACTTTTCCTTTTACATCTATTACAGGTTTCCTGTCTGATCCATACAGGGAAAGAACATAGCCTGAAGCCGGTTTCGGTAGCACCAGCTGGCGGGCACCAGGTGCCAGTTGACCAGTAATAGACAGACCTGAAATTACAGCTTTAAACGCTGTAGAATCGGCTGCAGTAAGTTTTGCTTCTTCCTGTGCATGTACACCAATGCCCATAAATAGTGTACAAAGCAATGTCCCGGTTATTTTTAAAGCACTGATTTGTTTGTTTAAATTTGTTTTTAATTTCATAAAATATGACGTTATAAGGCAGAAAGTTTAGTGCTGGCTGATCCTTCAATTACAAACCAGGTGTAACTTTCGGCTGCAATGGTAAAAGTCAGGTCGATCGTATAATCCCTGTTTAGTTTATAGGTTTTAAAGCTGCCTTCTTTTTCTTTAATTTTTGCAATATCGGTTAAGCCAGTATAATACAAAGGGACTTTAATTGTCCTCACTATTTTTTCTTTCGTAGGATTGTACAACATCATCAAACCTTTTTCTTTCTGGCCGGGATTAACATGCAATATCCCGTCCCAATCACGCCCATCGGCACGACGTAAGTGGATCAGATCCGAATTCAGAATATTCCGGTATTTTTTATACCAGTTAATTACATTTACAACGGTTTGTTTGGTTTCATCGGTATCGTACAAACGCGGACCACGGTAACAGGCCTGCACCCCAGCACCATAATATTGCATCATTAATTGCTCATAATCCTTTAAATGTTCGGCAAGTGGTTCTAATGTTGCCGCACTCCCGCCACCCTGATACTGGGTAAGTGGTACAAAACCCCAGCCCATCGAAGGTGTTTTAGTCCAGGTTGCATCAAAAATATTCTGGCGGTTTAGTATCTTCTGGTGATCTCTGGGTAATGAAAAATTCACCTCCCTGTAACCTAAAGCAATTTTATGGGTACCATCTAAAAAGTACCAGTCGGGCGCATTAATGTAAACCCCTCTTTCATTAAGCCAGGTGTATAATTCTTTCTGGATTTCCATTTGTTTCCACTGCGAATCAGCTAACCCGGTATGCCCCGGATGTGTGGTTGAAGCACAAACATCGCCCGGATAGGGCCCGTCATTTTCCCAGATGTCGAAGCCGGTTTGGGTATAGAAATTTTTGATGTTATCGCGATACCAAAGTCCCCATTTCCTACCAAAACAAGGGGCGTGACCAAAAAAGGCCCCACCAGGTTTACCGGTTTTTGAGTCTATTACATCGTTATCGGGGCTGATACTCCTGGAGCTAAATAAGGAATAGCCACCAATCTTAATATTTTTACTGTGCGCATAATCTGCAATTACTTTCCATTTCTTAAGGTTTGCCTGCGAAGTATCTTCCATATCTAAGTTACTGCCAAAACTCAGAATCAGCGCCTCATAACCTGTAGCTGCGCATTGTTCAATGGCTGTACGCACCTGATTTTCATTTCTGGATACCAAATGCATAAATATCGGATTAACTGAGGTCCAGGGCGCTACGGTACGGTACATTTTCCGAATGGCCAGCCCGCGGCTTTCCCTGTCGTCTTTGTTCATGAGCAATTCATGTGTGCGTACCGAATTTAGCGTAGCTCCGGGCTTCAATTCAATTCCTTTGGCTTTTTCAGGATAAATTTCTAAAAGCACAGGCGTTTGGTAACGGTAATGTACCTGCGAAGTATAGGTAGAATCGGCCTTCCAATGCGTGGTTTGATCGCTGTTGGCATAATTCATGGAGTTGTTAAATGCATAATTGGTTTCAAAATAAATTCCGCTGGGTTTCTTCATGATTTCGAAACTTCCTTCTACTGAACTCTCTTCTTCTACCATGCCCAAAACCTCGTTCACCACCTGATCTATTCTAAATTGTTGGGTTCCCTTATTCTCCACCTTCAACGATTTAACAATTAAAGGAATTCCATCATATATTTCGTACACCACATTCACCACAAGCCCCTTAAGTTCCTCTGCTTGCGGCTCGTATTGAAATGAAACCATTTTACCTGTTGCAGGTTTGGCAGCGGGTGCCCAAAAACGGTTACTGTTCCATTTCATCCGGGGTGTAAGGGGCTTAACATCATAAGTAACATATTTAAAATCGGTAACACCCGCTTTAAATCCGTCAACCCATTCAGGCAGTAAATAGGCCTTTTCATTCTGGCCGGTAAGTCCGCCGATGTGGTATGTTTTACCGTTAATGATTAAACGGGCTTCTTCCCTAACCGATCGCAACATTTGTTGCCCGGTAGTTAAATTGGTATAATCGGTGCACGCCAGATTTGGCAAAAGCCTGAATACCCGTTTTACCAGTCCATTTTGTAAAACAATATCTTTCCCGTCAGCACTTTTAATAACCTGAGCTTTTGCTACCACAGGTTTAATCAGCCAATCCTGAATGGGAATAGTTTGCGTAAATGCCCTGAACATACCGCAAAAAATTAAAGGCGTTAGTAATAGAATTTGTAATTTTCTAAGTTTCATTTGTGTTTGGTGTGTTTACTATTTATTTAATGTGTTTAAAAGATAAATAACCATTTAACATGCGAGTTTTTAATAGCTTACACTTTTAAGCTTGAGTTAAGCAGGGTAAATATTTCTTAAAAAGCGTGTTGGGAAATGCGGCAATATTAGCCACATTTTGGCCATTAAACATCAGTAATATATTTGGTTAAGTTAAATAGCGCTTTTTATTTGTTTGAATGTTTAATTATTTCATCAAATCATTGAGCGATATTAGCATTGTGCATTTACAATTTTCACTTCGCTTCAGGAGTCAGACTTACATTAAATTGGTTCATTGTGCTCAAAGCGGCACTTGAAATTAATGCTTTGGTCTGATTCAGTAAAAATCAAATTAAATGTTTTCAGGGCAATAAAAGTTTGTATAAATTGCCAAATACCGATGTTTTTTTTGCTAGAAAATATAAATAACCATTTGATAAACCCTGGCAGGCTTTGCTTAGGAATGCAGACTGACGTGCTAACCGTAAACCAGCAATCGAATGAACGTTTAAGAATCTATAAATCTGATAATTAAAGCATTTAACTACACAAGTAACACACCTGAATGTCGTTACATAGGTTAAAGTATTTATTATTGAACATATACTTCCAGAATCGGAAGAACAGATTTAATTCCGAGTGTTAATTCTCCTACTACCTGCAAGAAAGCGGCAACATCAGAACAAGGGATGCTTTGCAACTTGCCACTGATCCAGGCCAGATTTTCAAGACCTGCAGAGCTCGACATGCCATAAAGCCTATGTGCAAGAGAAATTACCGCCTCACAGTCATCTGATCCTATTTCTTTCTCTAACTCTTTGAGTGCCGTATGCAGCTGATCAATGGTTATTCCAATAATCTTGCGCAATTTTGCACTATCGCCTTTAAAATACAAATCTAATTTACTGATATTAAAATGAGGGCGGTTTATATCTTCCCCGACAGCCTCATTTGAAAGCGGATCCGTTGGCTTAACCAGCCATTTATCTAACACTGTGGCTATATGCTCTTCTAAAACAGGTTTGGTAATAAAATCATCCATGCCTGCAGCAATGCTTTTTTCTCTTTCGCCCATTACATTTGCTGCAGTCAGGGCAATAATGGGAACCCTTGTGCCCACCTCTTGCGACCTTATTTTACCGGCACATTCATACCCATTCATTTCTGGCATTTGTATATCCATAAAAATCAGGTCAAATGTTTGATGCTGACAAAGTTCTGCACCTAAAACTCCATTTTCTGCCTCAGTTACCATACTTCCAGGGCACAATTCTTCAAGCAGGGAACGTGTCAGAAACCTGTTCACAACATTATCCTCAACGATCAAAAATCGATAAATCTGGCTTCCTCTTTGGGTTGCCGAAACGGGGTATTGCCGATTTTGATAAGATGCTTCGCGGGTCCTTATTCTTGTCAGGGCCAGGTAAAGGTCGTTCATTTTGATTGGTTTGAGCAACCTGTTATCAATATGAAGGTCGTTACAAGCTTTAATTATCTTTCCATCGTCAGACGAACTATGTAAGAGGATGAGTGGGATCTCTCCAACATCAGAAGAGAAATTCTCCCTGATTTTGGCAGCAGTTTCAATCCCATCCATATATTGCATGTGGTAATCGAGTAATACGGCATCGTAAGTTTCTCCTGCAGCCAATAACTGAAGTGCCTCAAAACCATTTTTTGCATGATCGGAATCAATATTTTTCAAGGCAAGCATATCCGTCAATATGTTCCTGTTATTGTCGTTATCATCCACAATCAGCACCTTGCTGATGCTTTCCATCCCCATCCATTCAATCAGGCCACCTTGCTCTGCCCGCAGATGTACATCGAAATAAAAGGTGCTACCTACTCCCGGATCACTCTCGAGATTAAGCCGGCTACCCATCATATTCAATAGTTTATTGGAAATGGTTAAACCCAACCCTGTACCACCATACTTCTTTGTGGTTGATGAATCTTCCTGCGAGAAAGCATCAAAGATTTTCGCCTGTTTTGCCTTGGCAATTCCGATACCGGTATCGCGGACGGAGAATCTAAGCAGGTGATTATCCCCTTCACTTTGCAACGATTCTATTTTAAGCTCAATTTCACCTTCTTTTGTAAATTTTGCAGCGTTTCCGAGTAAATTGATCAAAACCTGTTTCAGCCGGATAGCGTCTGCCCAAATGAACCTTGGCAGATCTGGCTGGAGATTCAACAGCATCTCCAGGTTTTTGGTATGGATCTGATAATTCGTAATATCACTTGCCTGCCAGGCCAGTTCGTAAAGGTCGCACCTGTCTATATCGAGTTCGAATTTTCCAGCTTCTATTTTTGAAAAATCGAGAATATCGTTAATAATTGCCAACAGGGCATTGGCTGACTGATGGACAATTTTAAGATACTGCTGCTGGGTGCCATTTAACTGCGTTTTTAATACCAGGTCTGTAAAGCCGATTACACCATTCAGGGGGGTTCTAATCTCATGGCTCATATTGGCCAGAAACTCGGATTTGGCAAAATTGGCAATATCAGCACGTAATCTTGCTGCAGTCAGTTCCTGACGATGCTGCACCGCTGCTGATATATCATGTGTAAAGATCATCATGCCCCCGATAGATTGATCTGCTTTGTACCACGGAGTCATCTCCCAGGCAATATGCTGCAAGTCTTTACTTATCGGATCAACATAAATATCTTCCTCTTTTTTGACCGTCCTGCCTCTTAAAACTTCCTGATGTACATCTTTTCGCTCCTGGGAAAGTTCGGGGAATGCGTCATAATAAGAATAGCCTTTTATGTCGCCTTCTATCTGTGTATAAGCTTTGATCCATGTCCGGCTCGCAATTAAAAACTGCATATTATTATCAACCATGGCCACCGATGCAGGTGCATTCTCGATAAAAGCGATCAACAATGCCTTTTCCTGGGCAAGTTCCTGTTGAATTGCTTCCTTTTGGGTAATATCAATTGATATCCCCAGGTATCCTATCGTATCGCCATTACTGCCTTTTATGGAGGTAATGGACAATGATACCCTTACCCTTTTTGAAGTTTTGGTAATAAACGTAAAAATTCTTTCTCTTTCTGTACTATCTGCACACTGCGCATAAAACCCGAATCCTGTTACTTCTGTTGCGGTAGCAGAGCTAAAATCAGCGCAGATCTCCGAAACCTCCTTTTCGTCGTGAAATATGATGGGTGTTTGTTTTCCAACCATTTCTTCGGCTGTATAACCCAACATGCGTTCGGAGCCCTTATTAAAGACCGTAATTGTTCCTTCCAGATCGGTTGCAATGATGCTAACTCCTGTAGCTGCAGAGAGTACCTCGTCCAGTAGTTTTTTAGATTCAATAACCGCAAGCTGAGCACGTTTCTGCTCATCGATATTCTGCAGGGTACCATATATCCTTACCGGAACCTGATCTCTCATTTCCGCCTTGCCTATAGCCCTCACCCAGATATCCCTACCATTGAAATCGGTAATCTGAAGTTCTTCATCGTACTCCTTGCCGGTACGCAGGCATTCATCGATAGCCTGCAGTATCCTGTCTCTATTGGGGCCAGGCCGGTAAAATCCAATTGCATTGTCTACCGTGGGGATAAAACCATCAGGTACGCCGTGGATTTCCCGCGTTATCTTCGACCAATGTAGCTGTTGATCCTTAAGATTAAGTTCCCACCCTCCAATTCTTGCCAAACCACTGGTTTCTTCCAACAGATCCTTGATATGAATCAGATCAGCCTCCAGTTTTTTCTGGTCTGTAATATCTACTGCATTGCCAACTATATAAGGTTCACCCTGAAGATCTTTTTGCAGTATATTTGAATAAAGCCATAAGCGTTCCTCACCTGATTTACGCTTAATAATCATATAACCCGTTGAGTGTCCCCGCTCAATTATATCTTGCAGATACTGGCGTAAATTTGGATGCCTTTCGGCAGGTATTATATCAAAAAGGCTTTTTTTTATCAATTCCGACCTCCGGTAGCCGAGTGATCTTGCTCCGGCGGGGTTCAGCGAAATCAGGTTTCCCTCGATATCATGCGTACACATCAGTCCCTGAGAGCTTTCAAAAAATGCTTTCAATTTCTGCTCGCTAACTTTTAAGGCCTGATTCTTTTCCATCTCGGCAGTTACATCCCTGCCAATTGCGAATACATCGCCGTCATTTTCCTCAACCGTGGCAGTCCACTCAATCCTTCTAAATCCACCAAGTTTTATCGCTACCTGATGGGTAGGATCATCCTGCTGTATACGGTTTTTCAGGTTTACCCAGATTGCGTGGGCCTGCTCAAATTCATCTTCCGGAACAATATCCAGAATCGTTTTCTGCGTGAGGTCTCCCTCAGCCCAGCCCAGTTTAGTATTAAAGCTACTGTTCGTTCGCTTAAATCTCAAATCCTTATCCAGAATACAGATAAGGTCATCGGAATGTTCGAATAACAAGCCAATATGCTTATCCTCTGCCTTTTTTACCCGTTCCTGAATGAGGGAAATAATTTCTTCTGTAAGCAGGGAAAGCAGTTTTTTCTGGGCAACTGTGAATTTCCTGGGCACCTTATCCATAACCAATAAGACTCCCAAAACAGTGCCGTTATCAGCTTTTAGCGGGTATGTGGCATAACTCCTTATCTTTCTCCCGTTAACTTCGGGGTATTCCTTAAAATCCTCATCCAACAGGAAATCTTCTACGATCAATATTTCACCGGAATCCAAAGAATCTGTACATAATGGCAAAACACCGGGCAGCTCTTTAGCGGAGAGGCCTTTAATGGCTTTATGCCACAGTTTGGTACCATCTGAAAAGGAAATTAACGCAATTGTGCTCTCACAGATTAAGGCGGCCATTTCGGTAATCCTGTCAAAATCACTTTCCCTGTCTTTCCCTATTATCTCATAACTATAAGATTTCCTTAAACGTGCGGTCAAATCTTTTTGCATTCCTAATATCTTTTGTTTAATGGCCTTAAATCGGCTAAGCTAATCAACCTGTTTAGTCAGAGGATAACTATAGCAGCGCATTTGCGAACGCTTTTCCCTCAGAGTTTATACATGGTGGCTACCGCTTAAAGATGGGAAAAAAATAGCAGGTAAACCATATTCTATTTTGTTTTTATGGGTTCGTTTTTATTTTTTTGCCATTGAGCGCATGATAGCTATTGATATCCTGCAGTTCTGTACCACTATACGTTTTCCTTTTGGAAGAGTGCCGGTATAGTTTTTAAAATAAGTCTGATATCGTTCCAGAAACTTTGTTTCAATGCATAGGTATTATCGAGTGTCAGCCGCTCTTCTTCACTCATTTCTCCCCTGCCACGTTTTTCGACCTGCCATAAACCTGTAATCCCGGCCGGGGCGGCAAAGCGCAGTACATATTTATCGGTGGTTAGTTTTTCGGCTTCATAAATTGGCAATGGCCTGTTGCCCACGATGCTCATATCCCCCTTGATCACGTTCCAAAGTTGTGGCAATTCATCTATACTCGTATTCCGTATAAAATGACCAACCCGCGTTACCCTCGGATCATTGGCTATTTTAAAAAATGCTGATCCGTTTTTTTGTGCACTGAGATATACATCGTCTTTTTCACACCATTGAACCCCATCAGCATAAACAGGATACTGGCATTTCCCCAGTACCATACAGGAACTGCAAAGCTGTAATTCTGCCTTACGGATTTCCTTTTTTTCCTGATCGATATCATATTGATTTAAATGCTTCAGGTCTTTAACTTTCTGATCAGCATCAACATACATTGATCTGAATTTATAAAAGCGAAATACTTTAAATCCTGTACCGCTTCTTAAAGAATAGTAAAATACCGGTCCCTTTGATTCTACCCAGATTGATATTGCCACAAGTAAGAATAACGGGAATAACAAAATCAGGGCTAACCCGGCAAAAAACACATCAAATAACCGTTTGGCAAATCCGATATGATAAACAGGCCTGCTGGTTATTTTTACTTCGCGGTTTAGTAAAGTCCAGTTACGGACAAGGAATACAACCCGTTTTTCAAGGCGTGCCTGATCAATGGGTAACCTGAAAACATCAGAAATACCTGCCGTTAAGGCCAGTATTCTTAAATTTGCATTAAAGTACCTTACAACCAAAAAAAAAGGGACTGTAGGCATCTGCCTTTTTTTTAGCGTTTCGAGTAAAGAAAGGCCTCCGGTTGATAGGATTTCGCTATTGGAAATAACAGCTGCAATATTCAGTTTCTGTTCTGTCCATTCCTGTACAAGCCTCAATCCATTTTCAAAACGTGCGATCTGCAGGTTGCCAAAATTGCATGCTTCAAAATCAATGTGCAAAAAATCCCTTTCAAAACCTACCAGGGCAATGACCGGGTTATTCAATTGATTGGGGGCCGCAGCATTCTCCATTACGAAAGATTTTTACCTGCGCGCCTTAACACCATTTTGATTCTTGCTTCGAGCTCTGCAGGGTTAAAGGGCTTAATCACAAAATCATCTGCTCCCGCATCAAGACACCTGATCCGCTTATCAGAACTCTCCTCTCCCGACAGAATCATAATTGGCAGGGAATGAAAGAAATCGCTCACTTTTAACTGTTCAATTAATTCAAGACCGTTCATATTCGGCGTATTCAGGTCAGATATGATAAGATCAGGGATATTTCCACTTTGCAGAAAAGTCAATGCGCTCAATCCGTCGGGTCTGATATCAATCTGATAGTTTGCCGTAAGAATCTCTTCGAGTATTGCTTGCATAAATTCGTCATCCTCAACTAAGAGTAAACGAGTTTTGGGATTGTTGATCTGGGTCATTATTGGGATGAATTGAGTCTATTGATTTTCAATAAAACCAGCCTAGAAAGATAACAGTAGAACAATTCCAGACGAAAATGGTTTTCTCTACTATCTTCATGACCAGTTTTACATTCAAAACAGAAACTGAAATTTGAATAACGGTAGTCTGAATTTGATGATATCAATGTCGTTGTACAATTATAAAAAAAAATCACATTAATCCCTATTATTTTCCCTAAGCTTAAAAGAATACATAAAACACTGTAAGTAAGCGGCGTAAATCAAAAACAGCCAAAAATTTCAGTGTATCATAAAGCAGTTACCCCTGTCCGGATAGCTTTACCAGGGGGTAACTAATGTATTAGTACCAAGAATCTGGATTTTGGATACGAAATTCGTTCATGTTCTGTTTTAGCGGGTTATTTTTTTATAAATTTAGCCTGTTATAAAATCTATCTTGATGAACAGCTTTTCCTTATCCCTTGATCCTGCCCAATTGAGCAGACTTTTCCCTTATTTTATCCTGCTGAATAGCGATATGCAGATATTGCATATGGGAGATAAACTGAAAGATCTTTGTACAAATTTCAAAGATGGAAACCTGTTCGATTATTTTGAACTTCCGGAATTAAATGACAAGGGGCAGCCACCAGCAGGCAAAACCAGCTACGTCAAACTTAGGCATGCAAGTGGAGAAATCAGTGGCAGCTGGGAAAATTCTGCAAGCCAGGAAGTGTTATTTTTTGCCGGCAACAACTACAATCCAAATGGCTTTGGCGAGACAGACAAAAAAAATAACCCTGCAGCAGATACATTTCCATTGGCCAACAACCATCATTTCGACAGCATTCTCGGAAATCTGGGTTTTGGTTTTATAGAGATGGATATACAGGGCAGGATACGGTATGCTAATAACCGTTTCTGCAGCATGTCTGGCTACGATTTGGCTATCATGTACAACCAAATACCTGATTTGTTATTTGCCAACGATTTCTTCTCAGGGGATTATGCCGGTGAGGCTTCAGAGGAAGGCAGCGCCGAATTGCACGAGATTGTATTTACTGACGCACAAGGCAATCAAAGGTTATGGCTGGCAGGTCGTGCGGTAAATTACAACGAAAAAGGCGAAAACATAGGTTGGGCAAGTATATGTTTTGATGTAAGTGAACACAAGAGATTTGAAGAAGAACTGATAACAGCCAAGAAAGATGCAGAGCGTACTGCTGCAATCAAGGCGATGTTTCTGGCCAACATGAGCCACGAAATCAGAACCCCAATGAACGCCATCATCAGCATGGCCAACCTGCTTTCCAAAACAACACTTACCAGTGAACAGGATTATTATATTCAAACCGTTCAAACAGCTTCAAAAAGCCTCTTGGTTATCATCGATGACATTTTAGATCTCTCTAAAATTGATGCCGGGAAGCTGAACCTCGAGCATATCGGCTTCAGCTTGCCAATGGTATTTAACGAAGTGATGCAGGTAATTACGCATAAGGCTGTTAAGCGTGGACTTGAAATCAACTACCTTCCTCCTAAGGATATCGAAATATCATCGGTACTGATTGGCGACCCCTACCGGATTACACAGGTAGTACTGAACTTGATGACCAACGCCATTAAATTTACCGAAAAAGGCGCTGTATTTTTAACAGCGATTGTACTGGAAGATAGTGAGACTCATCAGGAAATTGAGGTATTGGTGAAAGACACCGGAATTGGAATGGACCCTGAATTTTTAAGCCGTCTGTTCGATAATTTCAGTCAGGAGTATGAATCTGTAACCCGTAAATATGGCGGTACAGGACTGGGCATGAGCATCTCGCAAAAACTGGTGGCCCAAATGGGTGGTTATTTCAAGGTCAAAAGCCAAAAAGGCCAGGGCTCTGAAATTTCTTTTGTAATTAAACTGGAGAAAGGAAAAACGACAGATATACCAGCCAAAACAAAAGTTGTTCACAACGAAGATTTATTTGCAGGACGTAGAATCCTGATTGTGGATGATAACGAAATGAACCGGTTGGTGGCCAGTACAGTTCTGCTTGGTTATGGCCCGCAGGTAATGATTGCCGACAATGGCGCAGTAGCCCTCGAAATGTTGGATGAGGAGGTATACGATATCATTTTAATGGATATACAAATGCCTGTGCTTAACGGCTATGACACCACCAAAGCCCTCAGAGCACGCGGATATACAGGTGTAATCATTGCGCTTACTGCCTCGGCCATTGAAGGCGAAAGGGAGAAATGTTTAGCTGCCGGTATGAACGACTATATTACCAAACCGATAAATGAAGAGTTGCTGGTTAGTGTGATCGACAACTGGATCCAAAAAACCGCAGCCCCCATTATTGCTCCTGCTACCGGTTTACCATTATATAACCTCGATGGCTTACGCGTAATCAGTAAAGGACGCGAAGATTTTGTGACCAAAATGATCGAGATGTTTTGCACGCAAATGCCCGACTCCTTAAATCAACTCAATCAGGCTCACGAAGAAGGTGACCTGGAACAGGTATCCAAACTGGCACACAAACTCAAATCTACTATCGATCATCTTGCCATCCTGCCGCTTCAACGTATCATAAGGGAAATTGAAGCTGTGAATGAGGGTAATCTATCTGTCGCTAAACTGGCTGAAATGATTGCCGGGGTAAACGATGTGCTGAACCAGGTGATAGCAGAACTCGGGGAAGAAATTGCCGTTAGAAATGGCCAGTAGCGGGGAAGCTTATCGGCCCAGAAGATTCCTGTATATCTTGGATAAAAAATCGGAAACCCTTTTACCCAACAGCCGGTTAGAAAGTTTACCAATAAGGCTATAATCCGACCCGGATATCCATGAAGCTGCGAAATGATGTATGCAATAGGTATTTGCTGTGATTTTTATTTTTAGCGTTTTCCAGCTTTTAGGACTAAAAAACTCGCTGGAGTAAATGGTACAATAACCATCAATTTGCTGAAAGGAATCATTTAAATGCAAGCCCTTATCAGCTTTCATAAAGGCAGTTATGCTTTCCGTATTCGGCATAATATCTGGTTTCCCATTAGACAGGTAAAAACTCCTGTTATCATAATAAGCCAGCAGATCATTAATCCAGTAGCTATCAGGCACACTTCCCATAATGGCAGAAGAAAGCAAAAGATTATCTTCAAAGCCCGTAAAGGCTATATTGTTGAGCATGCCTTCATCCAATGGCTTTAAGAACTCAACATCTGTGTCGAGATAAATACCTCCCATGCTTTTCAACGCGTATAAGCGGCAAACATCAGCAACAAAAGCAAATTTACGCTCGCGGTAAGCCTCTGCACTATACCGGTAACTATTGATATCAAAATTCTCCTCGTTCCACTCCACAATGCGGTAATCGGGAAGGTATTTTTGCCACGAAGCCAAACAGCTGGCCACAAGTTCTGGTTTCTCCCCTTTACCAAACCAGCAATAGTGGATTATTTTTGGTATCATAACTTTACTTTTTTTAAGATCTTCTTATAACCATCAGCCAGTGTCACACGGTCAAACTGCATAAACAGCGTAATTACCAGCAAAATCAGTCCGATGCACATACAATTCAGGATAAAAGTAAACCAGGAGTTAACCGTTATCAGGTCTGCCTTTCTCCAACCATACGTAACCACAATTAAAAAAGTAAAACCTGCCAGTCCCCGGATAATCTTTAAAAAGAAATAACTCCTTTTCTCATTCAGACAATGAGCGGCATAAATTGGGGTAAAAGTGAGGTGGCTAAACACGCCGCTTATTGCTGCCGCGGCTGGTATGGCGTATATCCCAAGGCTGCTGTACAGGCAAAGTAATATCACCAGCACGAAATTGAGTACAGCTATAAAAATCCCCCAGATCGATGCAATCCTCAGTTTATTGGTAATGATAAAAACATGATGTACGGTTTCTACAGTACCGTGAACAATAAAGGGCAGTAACGTGATAACCGAAAGCAAATGGAGCGCGCCAGAGTCCTGGGTGGGGAGCCATAACCTGAAAAAATCGCCTCCATAAACAAAAAATACAGCTAAGGGCAATAACACAACGATAAAAATAGCTTTAAATGAGAGATTTAAGGTATTTTTAAGTTTTCCCATATCATCCTGGGCATAGGCTTTTAGCATTTCGGGTAGAAATATGGGCACTACAATTCCCAACAGGATGTAAATGGCATTGGGTATAAACTTGGTTAGCGAAAGAAAACCCATGCCCGAAGCACCAAAAAAGTGATTGGCAATCAATAAATCCAGCTGAGTATTAATTACATTCGACAAAGCAATAATAGAATTCCACATACCGAAACCCGCAATCAGTGAAAGGGCACTCCATGAAAAAAAGGAACGATCAATTACCACCTCTGGTAACAGCTTTTTGGTAAGCCTGTAATTTGCAAAGCACATATAAATTGCCGTCAATACCGTTACCACCCCTAAAAAGTAGATTTGTGGCTTAAAGAGGTAAAACAGAAACGCAACCGCAGCCAGTTTTAACACATTGGATATAATGTTGATATAAGCAAGCTTATCGAACCTGTTAACAGAAAATGCCGCAACCGAAAAAACGGCGGAAGAAACATTGATTATCAGGCTAAAGAGAATAAATACGAACAGCAAGCGTACATCATGAAAAAGACCGGGTGGAATATCAAGGATATTATTGATAAACAGGCAGAATAAAGCACTTAGTACAATAAAGCCCAACGAAATAAGCATATTACCAAAAAGGATGGAGTTGAAATAGACATTCACTTCCCTGATATCCTTTTTTTCCAGGCTGATGGTAATGTACCTGCTCGACATGGAGTTTAAGGCCGTAGTAATAATACCCGCGTACATGACAAAGTTATTAGACAAAGGGAAGAAACCATAAGCCTCTTTGCCCAGGTGCGCTACGATGTAAGGTGTAAGAAAGAAAGAAATACCTACACCCGAAAGTGCACTAAAAAAATTGGAGACCAGGTTAACTACAAAACGTCTTCTATCCATAGCAATAGCTGCTCTAAAGTAACGGTTTTATTTGAATATAGTGAGTGCTCAAATGCATTTATCGCAAAATTTTAGCTATTTTGGTCAGACAAAAAGACTTAACCCGGAAAAGTTTGGAGCCACTTGTATCAATTGTTACCCCCTGCTATAATTCAGCTGCCTTTATACCAGAAACACTGAAATCTGTAATTGCCCAGAACTATAAAAACTGGGAAATGATTGTTGTAGATGACCATTCAATCGATAATACCTGTCAGATTGTAGAGACATTTACGCTAAAGCACCAGGGCATACGCTTGATTGCACTCAAAGAAAACGGAGGGGTATCCAATGCCAGAAATATAGGCATGGCAGCCGCAAAGGGAAAATATATTGCATTTCTGGATAGTGACGATGTGTGGCTAAAAGACAAGCTTAGCCGGCAGGTAAGTTTTATGGAAAAAGAACTTCTGCCGCTTACATTTTGCGCTTATAAACGCATTAATGAGCAGGGTAAAGAAATTTCCGGACAGGTGCCAGTTCCTTCTTCGGTAAATTATAATACGCTGCTTGCTCACAACGTAGTGATATTTTCGACTTCAATGATGCTAAAAAGTGCCATCGGCGATTTAAAATTTAGCCGTGCCGGCCACGAAGACTGGATCTTTTTGCTTCAGCTGTTAAAACAATGCGGGCAGGGTTATGGCATTAACCAACCACTTGCTTTTTACCGGGTTAGACAAAACTCTGTTTCATCTAACAAACTCAAGGCAATTGGCTATACCTGGAAAATATTCAGGGAAAGCGAGGGCATAGGTTTTTTTCGATCGGTTATTCTGCTGGGAAGATATGCTGTTTCTGCAAGTCTGAAAAGATTAAGATGAGCTTTTAGCGGGTAATAACCCAGCCTAAATCCTTACTATGCTTTTTGTGTGTAAAATTCCACCAAAGTCCCTTAAGCACGGCTTTTGCCAGATTGGTCTGCCCCTGCAAAAGGTAATTGAACATTGCTTTTGGACAGGCAATGAATGTAAAGTATAAAGAGAACAAAATGGCATTTGTAAAATCTGTATTTTTCCTGATAAACAACATCCGGTTTCTGGTCATGAAGTAAACCTTAAGCGGACTTTCCTTCCCTACACTTACCGATTCTTTGTGGTATACCTTCGTTTTACCGGTAAACCAAATTTCTTTGCCCATCCGTTTAAATTTTTCGCACCAATCAAGTTCTTCGTAATACAGAAAATAATTTTCTTCCATTAGTCCGGCTTTGTTTAAATCTGCCCTGCGGCACATTACTGCCGCACCATGGCAAAAGCCGGTTGGATAACTCTTGTTAAACTGCCCATAGTCGCGTTCGAGTTTACCAATACTCTCATTCCTGCCCGTTATATAATTTAAAGGAGTAAAACCGGCATACTGTACCAAATCTTTTTGATCGAAATAAAGCAATAATGGTGATAGCAGTCCTATTTTTTCATTGGCATTTAACTCGGCCTTCATGGTTTCCAAACAACCTGCAGGTATTTCTGTATCGTTATTCAACAGCAGAATATAATCGCCTTTGGCCTGTCTGATGCCCAGGTTGTTTCCGCCGGCAAAGCCGAGGTTTTTTGAAGCATGGATATATTGCAGATTTTCAAAATAGGGCTTAAATAGATCTGCCTGATCCTGGCCGGCGCCGTTATCTACGAGTATTACCTCAACATCTCCTGCATGACAGGACCTGCCGATAGATTCGAGCAAGGCTATTGTTACAGCTGTTTGATGAAAATTAACAGTGATAATGGAGGTTAATGGCATATCAGACTTAAATATTTATAGCTTTAATTTAATTCGTTTAAGCATTATGAAGCTTTAGTTAGCAAACCACCTTCTACGGCGCTTATGGCTTTGTAAATGTCGCGTGCATTGGCCTCCCAGGTATGTGTAGCTGCAAAGCTAATCCGCTCCTGAGCCAGTGCCGGACTATCTTGTGCGAGAGCTTTCTCTGCTAAATGCAGATAGTCTTCTTTCGTACCGGCCAGATAAACATGGTCTGCAAAGATATCCATTGCTTCAGTTCTGGTAGCCAGTGTGGGTTTACCCATAGCCAGATACTCATCAATTTTTCGTGGATAGTTACCAATTGTAAGCGGATTAATTACCTGCGGATTAAGGCAAATATCAAAACCCTTAATGTATGAAGCCAGATCTTCGGGCTTTTTAGGCCCCAGAAAAAACACATTGCTTAGCTTATGGAGCTCACTCCTGCTAAAATCTTCATCTTGCGGCCCTACGAGTACCAAATTCCAGTCTGGTCTTTCTTTTGCCAGATGAAGCAGGATCTTTTCGTCGAGCCTTATCGATAACAATGCGCCAACATACCCTAATACCGGTTTTTTAATTGCTGAAAGATCGGCGGGGATCTCCAAAGTACCGCCACTGCTAAAAAGCTGTAAATCGCAACCCTGCCCAACATAAAAAGAACTGGGATTATATTTACGGCAATAGCCAGCCAGATAAACTGAATTGGCCACACACAAATCACTTTTTGCAATCAGCTCAGGCTCCATATAACTGCCATGACGCTTCCAATACGGGGTAGCCACAACATTATCCCTCGAATAGTAAACACTTACAGCAGGTTTTAAAAGTTCTTTTAAATGAAAGCTTCTGAAAATATCATTATCATTAAACAGAATGAAGTTTTTAAAACCAAGCTGCTTAACTGCATCCTCAATAGATCTGGAGAACCTGCCATTGTTGATTTTATTTAGCCATCTGAATAACGTACTGAACCTGATCCAGTTTACCGATTCTACAATAACCCGGGGATAATAAACCCAAAGATTTGCTGAGACTTCAGTTAAAGCTTCCTCCTGACCAGAGATAATGCGCAACCTTTTTTTTACACCTTCGGTATTGCGCTGTAACAGGCTCGTTTTTCTATCCAATGGCGCATTAACATATAATACTCGGTTATTTTTGCTAAACTCAAGCGCTAAATCTTTACAATTACTGCCAATGGAGGTATCCCAGGGTTGTTGCCCCACAATAATAATATCCCTGTTATTTAGAATAGCCATTGGTTTATGTTTTTTGTTTTGGTGTTTTTATTCCTTTGATAAACCCAAAAATGCCGGCAACAGTACCGGTAATAATCAGTAGTAATATCGGCATAACTTAAGTTTTATTTTCTCCGGTACTTGTATTTTGATGAGGTGTTGCTAAATTGGATTTTTTGACCTTTCCGATACTAAACAAAGCGACAACCATTCCCATCATGGCCCTGGGGATCTGCCAGATGGCAAAATAAAGTCTTTTATCTCTATAAAACCGTCGGGGTACCGAAATCAGCAATGTAATACAGATGCTGCCAAACAAAGTTAGCCACAATCCTTTTTCAGGTCCAAAAGGGTTAAAAAAAGACTGAAAAGCCATAACAAACAGCAAACCCAGCAGCAATATACGTGGCATTAACATGGTTTGCACGGTTTTATTGAAAAACTCTACATTCCCCTTAAATAACTCTCCTATACCCTTTATGGTGTATGTGCGCAAAAATTCTATTTGAGATGCAATCCACCTGGTTCTTTGAGTGGTAAATACATTCGCATTGCTCACCTTTTCGTCGTAAACAAAAATATCGTTCAGGTAGGCTACTTTTACCCGCTCAGCGGCAATCAGAAAATCCATTTTTTTATCCTCGCCAACCGTATCGCCTACATTTTTTAATAATGAATGAAAATAAGTATAATCAAAAGCCATTCCAGAGCCGATAAGTGCAGGAGAAAGCCCCAGTACTGCCTGTCCTTTGCGATATATATGATTATTGACTTCTTCATTACAGGCATCCAGAAAAGCAAAACTCGTATCGAGGTTCTTTGCTGTCCGGTGCAGCTGCATAACTTTATGTCCTTGTTGAAATGCACTATTTACTGCGTTCAGACAATCAGGTCCCATTAAATTATCTACATCAAGTACAAGCGCAATATCAAAACCACGATCTTTCAGGTTTTCCATTGCAAGCAATAGTGCTTTGCCTTTGGTACTTTTCTCAAAAAACACCTCTATTACTTCTGCCCCCATTGCTTTGAGTGTTTCATGGGTTTGCGGCATTAATCCATCAGCAATCACCACAATTTCGAACTCCCCTTTATAGCTGTGTGCAAGCGCAGCCCGCGTACTTGCAATTATTACTTCATCTGCATGGTAGGTAGGAAACAGCACAGCTATTTTTTTATGGGTAGTGGCTGTTTTCGGGGTATCACTTAAAGGAAAAAGGCCGGCAAATGCAAAAAAAGCCAGGTACAGGCAATTAAGCGACAGATAAATTGCCAGAATCCACAACAGCAGGTGTATAATACTATAAATTAGTTCCATCCGTCTCTCCTTGTATTACCTGTTGATCAAGTGCTGGTGCGATTAAGATAAAAGACCAGGACATAAATAAAATTACCGATGAAGGCATCCCGTTCATCACCTCATTGCCATAACTGCATATAAAACAAGCCACAGTACCGGCAGTAAGGGCAATCATTTTTACCCTTAATTTCGGATCACGGATTTTCCACGCAATCCCACTGCATTTTCCAATAATATAACTGGTAAGGGCGAACCATATAACCAGCCCTACTACACCGTACATTACCCAAACTTTCACCCAATAACTGTCTGGCGGTATATTGGCTATGGGTTTATCCGAATTGTAAGTTGTTCCATTCATCCCACTCATGCCCAGTCCTGCGCCAAAGGGTAAATCTTCGAGCAGACTTTTTAGTTTATGCTGGTTATCCAGCCTGACAGCCAATGATGCATCTTGTGGATTCAGCGCACTCCGCAGGCGATTGACCTGAAAAATATGATCGCCGATTGTGGTATACTTTAACACACCAAAGCCTGCTGTACAGCATACCACGCCTAAAATTAATACTTTGAAATTTTTACTTAAAAAAAGTGCAGAAAAAAGTCCTGCAGCAAGAGCAAACAAGGCACCCCTGGTGCCGGATATGGCCATACCATACAGGAAAAACAATGCAAAAAGAGCAAAGATTATTTTTTTCATGAAGCTAAATGGTCCTGTGGCCAATGTTAAAGCAATAACAGCCATAATTGCCTGCGAGGCCCCGAACTGCCCGGCATCCGAATACATGGAAAATACCCTGAGTTTACCGTTAATAATATGTGTCCCTGCATTACCCGCGTTTAACCAGGTTTGTTCGCCAGGTGAAAGCCCCAGATACAGCTGTTTCATTCCGTATAAGGTAGCTGCACAAGAAAGCAGTAAAACTGACAGGATAAACCTATTCAAATCGGCCATTCGGTTAAACAACAGAAATACAAATGGCGAAACGAGCAACCAGCTTAAAGCCGCAAACCTTAACTCGTTAAACCATGCGGTAACACTACCTCCATAGGGGTTTAAGAGCTGTAAAAAACTGATAACAAACCAAACAAGTGCAATTATAACATGTTCATTTTTAAGTTTGTCCCAGTTAAATTTCTTCATATTAAACAGCATGCTTACCCAGGTAAGCACCAGTATCGCATCGAGTGCGAGACCAACAGGAATGTTTAAAAAAGATTTGACCAAAAACCCCAGGATAAAGCAATAGGTTAAATATACCCAAATACCTACGCGTGGATTATGGAAAAGTGCGATCAAAAATGTGCCCAGTGCAGCAAAAGCCAATACCAGTAATGGCCCTAAAATTCCAAATGAATAAGTGGAACCAGCTACCAGAACCGAAAGGCACATGGAGACCATAAAAAAAATAATTTTTTTCTTGTGATCAGCAATATATGCATTTAACTTTTTAAGCATAGCGGTTGCCTATTTGTGTTTTACCCCGCTAATAATCCAGCCTGCAAACTTTTCATCTTCATTTAATGATGCAAGTGCTATTTTCTGTTTATCGTGTAATGCAGTGCCGGCTACAAATACAGCAGCGTATAAGCCTATAAATGTCATCCACTCACGGTTATCCACGCCATCATTTAAGTGATCAAGCGCCACAATGATTAAATCGAATCTATCCCTGATTGTACCAAAAATTCCTGAAAGTGTTTCCCGGTCTGTTATTTCGAGAAGTGATTGTCCGTCCAGATCGTTACTAACAAAAGCAAAAGGCTTATTTTCAACAACATCCGCTCCCTGTAACACCGCTTTGATGGAGTGATTTACAGGTACCTTTAACTTTTGCAAAGCGGATACTAAATCCTGATTTCCAATTAATAACACTTTTTTATTCAGTTGCGCAAAGGCATACGTTAAATTTAATACTGTAAATGACTGAGATGCGGATGATCCAAAACCTGTTAAACCCAACACTTTTTGGCTGTTGCTAAAAAGCCAGTTGTCGAGTTCAAAACGTAATGCCCGTAGCTGGCTCTTAAAAACCGCATATTCACTTTCGGGATGCTGCCCTCCCCAAATCTGAGCGATACTGTCGTTACCAGCGCTGATAAAATCAAGCTCACCGATAATTTCTGCATTCAGCTCAGACTTTAATTCTGCTCTATTATTAACCGAATGATCTAAAACAGATATCAGAAATAAGGTGCAAAAGCAGATTGCGAAACTAGCCATAGCACTCAGTGCAATGTATATCAGTTTTTTTGACGATTCGGGGAGTGTTGGGATTCCTTCCTGTACGAGTTGCAGACGCAAACCGATATTTTTATCCAGACTTGTCTGATTATAACGGGCTAATATTTCAAGGTATTCTTTTGTTGCTACATCCGCATTGCGTTCATAGTCTTGTACACCTGCGTCAAAAGGTACCATCCCGGTAAATTTAGCGTTCAACTTGGCCAGTTCTTTATCAATATCATTTATTCCAGCCGTTGCTCTTTCCACTTCAATTCCCAGCGAGATACGGCGCTGAACAAGGCTTTGTTTGGCAATAAGCGGATCACTTACATACTGATCGTTAGATCTAAGCAATTTTGAACTCAGCAAGCCCTGTAATGAATCTACTACTTTTTTATCAGCAGGCTTGTAACCGTTACGCAAATAATTATCCTCGGCCGCCTGAACGTTATTCTTTAAGTTGATAATGGCACGGTTATCCTCAATGACTTCTGCACCCAGATATTTATCACTGGTTCTGCTCGCCAATTTATCATTTACACTCTTTAACGCCGCCTGAGCTGCCTGTTTGTCGATCAGGGCCTGGTTCTTCTTGTTTTCATTATCGGTAATTTGCTGATAAACAATCTGCGACTGTTTATCCAGGTTCAGTACACCGTTACGTATTTTATAGTCTTTTAACTGTTTTATCCTATCGTTCATTACAGCTTCTTTCTTTTTCAAGAGAGAATCGAGCACTACGATGGCCGTATTCTTATTCAGTATCTGTTCCAGACTATAGTTATTAATGAAATCCCTGGAAAGGGTATTCACGACAAAAACTGAAAGCAGCGTATTGTTAGAAGTATAAGCTACCGAGATAAAATCGCTGTTTTGCTCATGATTAATATCCAGTTTTTTATTGATACTTTTCTCATCGTAACCCATCGAGGTGACGATCTGATAGAGTTTAATTTTACCGTTATCCAGGGGCGTAAGTACCTGTCTTTTGTTCAAGCGGTCTTCAAACATTGCAATCGCTTCCTGTCGCTCTGCATCGGTTAGCGCTTTCAGCTCAGCACTCCACGGTTTAAATGTGCCTTTTTGATCTTTCAGATCATGCAAGATCAGGCGGTAAGAAAGCAAACTGATGTTCTTGGGCATCCTCATGATATCCATAATCGTTGAAAACTGCTGGTTAAGCTTGATAATGATATCAGGCCCGGTATAACTGGCATGATCGGGCGCCAGCTGCCTGGACGGGTCGAGCAAACCGGTTGAAAGTTTTGCTTCAGATTTATAGTCTTTTGGCAGGTTTCTCAATAAAAAAAAACTAACAGCCATTGTCAAAATGAAGATAACGATGATAATCCACCTGTATCTGTTTATTGTATCTAAGGATTTCTGTATGTTCATTTTGTCTTATTTCACGTTTTTCAATTCTTCACCAATCAAAGCCTCCAATTCTTCCTTAGCTTTTAAGAGGTTAAGTTCTGCAAGCAGCCTTTCAGAATTGGCATAGGAGGTTAAAGTCTTGGCTTTTGTATAATCATCCAAGCTCGCCTCCCCCTTTTCGAATTTGTATCGAAGGCCATCGCTGGCTGCTTTATTGTCTATATAGGTTTGTGCTTTAACCCGCAGATCTGCAGTTTCCCGAAGATATTCAAAATACGTTTTTTTAACTTCAGACTTTAGCAGGATATCGTATTCCTGGGCCTGATAAAACTTCTCGTTGTGTTCTTCTTTGGCTTGCCGTACAAGTGCCGGTGTACGGAATAAAATTCCGATGTTAAAATAAATACCAAACTGTAACCCATTCAAGGTATAGGGGTTTGCAGTATTGTATCTTGCTGCACTGTTAGGACTATAATTATAAGAGGCAGTAAATGCATCCAGATAAGTTGCCTTTGCTACCCCTATTTTTGCCTTCGCGCTGAGTTCGCTGGCTTTATACATTTTACGCTTTGGATAATTTTTCAGGGCCAGATCAACGTATTTTTCCAATAGCTGATAGTTAATGTCACCGATGAAGCTCTCCTGAGCATTAGCAACATTGATAGAAACAAAAATAAAAACAAAAAATAGGGCAAGCCGGGTCATTGATTTAGGGATTTACCATCCCCCCTTTTATGGGGATGGTATTTTTTTAGATACTTTCAAATCTAATTAAATAGAATGTTGTTTTCTTAAAAAGCGGCATTTTTTTTTGCGCTATATCTTGCTTTATTCATCCTTTGAGACTCCATAATTATTTCATTATTGTTATGGCACATGCCCGATTCTGACCAATGCGATCGCATTCTTTTCGTGAATAGCGCTCAACCAAAACATAAGCCACTGACTAACAGCTAACATTAAGTTTTTTGAATATCAGCAACCATGGCATGATTTCCCAGTTTTCAAGATAACAGTCACTGACTCTTCTGCACCGCTTATGAATAAGCCCATTCGATAATTTGTTTAATGGTTTTTTTAATTTCTGCCTGGGCTTCTTCTTTTCTGATATCAATACCACAAACCAGACCATTATTGGTGTTGGCAATTAAGGTGATGTAATAAATACCTCCTATTAAAAGGGCAGCAACCGGCCTGATATTTTTGTCTTTATGCTTAAAATATTCATCAGTAATTGTTGTAAAAAATTGTTCTCCGAAAAATTCGCGTTTCTCGTTTAATTCTGCTAAAACGGTCGAACTTTCACATACGCCCCAGCTGATGATTTTCCTCATCTCTTCATTGGCAATCAGCGAATTGAGCTGATCTTCAAAAATATGATACAGCATTTCTTTTCCAAGATCGTTTTTACTCTGGGCTATCAGCTCATCTGCCTGGTCGATACTTACCGCCCAGAAATCGCGAAGGTTTAAATATTCTTTTACCAACCCCTCCATACTACCAAAATAATCATAAACCAATTTGCGGTCTACTTTGGCTTTTAAAGCTACCTTGCTTACATTTAAACCGGTAAAGCCTTCTTTTGTTAAAATTTTACCAACCGCATCTAATAGTCTGCTCTTTGTCCTTTCTTTATCTCTGATCGGGCCGCTGGTAATTTTTCTGCTCATTTGGGATGTTTGTGAATACAATAATTTACGAATTTTTCGCCAATTACCCAAATATATATATTGCCTTTACAATTGCTGAAATTTAAGTTTAGTTTTAGATATTTATTACTGAAATAAGTTTTAAACAGCTAAGGATTTAATGTGCTGTAAGTCGTACCTGGTGAAATAGGTTAGTCTTTTTTTAAAGCTCCCAAAAAAACACAAATACCTGAATCTCTTTATCAATGGTATCTTACATCAATAGTTGTTTTAGCCAACTGATTTACCGGGACACTCATTTAAATTTCTAAACGTTTGGACCCAGACTTCATATCTGAACTTTAGCATCATACAGCCGTTTAAATAAATAATTGAGAAAAAATCATTAATCTTATATTTAGTTAATTTGTATCTGCTTTTAATTTAACGATATGGTAATAAGATATACACTGCTTTTTGGTTTGCTATTTTTTTTACCTTTTGACATTTTTGCCCGTTTACAGGAAACGATGCCGGATCTTGAAAATTCACCTAAAATTAAAGAAGAACAGGTAAATTCACTAGTGCTACAGTCCCGTCATCAGTTTACCTTACTTGTGGTAGCCGTTATTGCCTGCCTTTTGGCTTTGATTATCTTATTTGTGGTGAGGCAAAATTTACGCAAAACCAAAAAATTAAACCTACAGATTTCCAGTCAGAATATTAAACTAAAAACTGCGCTTGAAGCGCTTGAACAAAGCCGGGCTGACAATACCCATATGCTTAAAGTGGTAGCGCACGACCTGCGCAGTCCGATTTCAGGGATATATTCGTTAAGCGAGCTAATGATGGAAGAAGATTACATTTCGGAGAGCCATAAGGAAATGCTCAAATTAATTAAAGAATCGAGTAAAGATTCTTTAAAACTTGTTAACGAAGTATTGCAAATGCAGTTTAAAACTAAAGTTTTAGATAAAACACCCGTTGAACTGGCAGATTTAGTGCAACGCTGTGTTTCCTTATTACGCTGCAGTGCTGATGCCAAAGCACAAACTATAAACCTACAATTACAGCAAATCACCCTGTTGGCCAATGGAGAAAAACTTTGGCGGGTAATGAGTAATCTAATAACCAATGCCATTAAATTTAGTCCACGAAAAGCTATTATTGAGATTGGAATAGAAAAAAGTGAAGGCCATGTCCAAATCAGTGTAGCTGATGAAGGAATCGGCATACCGGTTGAAATTGAAGATAAAATTTTTGAAATGTTTACCGAAGCTAAACGACCTGGTACTGCAGGTGAAGAACCATTTGGACTTGGCCTGGCCATTTCCAAACAGATTGTAGAAGCCCATGGTGGAAAAATCTGGTTTGAACGAAAAGCAGATAAAGGAACTGTCTTCCTCGTCCAGTTTCCTTTATCAAATAATTAATTTCAGCTATTATCATGTGAACCAGCCAAAACTTAGGAAGTAGCATATATAACTACGCGAGCAAACCCTATAAGAAGGCGCCGGAAAATCTTGGGCTGGCTCAACACCGCGTTACGAAGAAAAATCCTTCTGGCAAACGTCACTCCCATTCATTATAGCAAACAGGAATTAAAAAGCTAAAAGGAATAACATACTTTACGAACTGGTATGCGAACTAAATAGTTCGAGCATAGCCTGCAATGAACCCGCTGAATGCATGAGCTCACCGTTATCGAGTGATTCTTTGGCAGCGGCACTGGCCCGCTTACGCATCCTGTGTTCGTAAACTTCAATGGCCTGAAGTATGGTATCATACTTTTCCGACCCCAGAAATTCACTCAATTCAAGGGCATCCTGCATCGCCATGTTGACACCTTCTCCGGCAAAGGGCGGCATTACATGGGCCGCATCTCCAATCAGGGTAATATTGGGTTTTGCTTCCCATTCCTGGTCTAAAGGCATACAATAAATAGGGCGCGGCACCATAGGCAATACTGCTTGATTAAAGAGCTCTTGCCAACCTGTTGACCATTTACTGTACTTTTCATTAAACCAGGTTAAAAGTTCATTGCGGTCGCTGTAATTGAGGGTTTTCCCATATGTCCAATCCAGATCAGCCTTAAAACTGGCATAAAAGCCGATCTCTCCATCCGCTTTCTGACCGAGCAAAAGGTTCTCTGTTTCACCAAAAGCCATAATCTTTCCACCTTTTAACAGGTTCTTTATCCAGGGTGCATTGGTTTCTGCATCAACAATATTTCCTTCTAACATGGTAATTCCTGAATAAAAGGGTTTAATATCGGTAAGATATGGACGTACCTTTGAACTTGCACCATCGGCAGCGATTACCAGATCTGCATAAGCCGATGATCCATCTGCAAATGCAATATTCCAACCAGTGTTGGCTTCTTCCAAACCAACAAACTGTTTTCCCCAGATCACTATGCCATCATTTAAAGACTCCAAAAGGATTCGCCTCAGGACACCCCGGTCAATCTCGGGGCGAAAGTGCTCATGCCCAAAATTTTCTTCCAGCTTGTTTTCATGGTCACTAAAAAAGAGGTTGCATTGCTCATCCATAATCTGCTTTCTATCTGCCCCGGGCATAAAATTGGCCCTGAAGTCATCCAAAAGCCCAGCGCTTCTCAGTGCCGCCAGTCCTGATTCCTCATGTAAATCTAAAGGGGATCCCTGTACCCTGGCATCCTGATTGCTGTCCCGTTCGTAAACCTTCACATTCACTCCTTGTAGCTGGAGTAAGCGGGCCAATGTTAATCCACCTGGTCCTCCGCCTATAATCGCAATTTGTTTATTTTTTAATTTCATATCCGATAATTTGATGATTCAAAATTACCGTTGCTTTAATACCGATAATAGAACAAATCGGTCGTTTTTGTTTTTAGAAAGCTCTTTAGGCAGAACGCCGGCATATTTTTTAACTTCCCGGATAAAATGGCTTTGATCTGCGAAATCAAGTTCTGGAAAAAGCTTACCTACAGCAATATGTTCCAATGATTTACGAAACCGAAGTATGTTGCAATAAGCTTTAAGCGACATGCCAAACCAGGTATTGAAATACCGGTTAATCTGTCTGCTGCTCCAGCCAATACGACTGGAAAGGTCATTAACACTCATCTCTCCCTTTGAAGCATAAATCAATTCAAAAAGCTTGCGTTTGCGTTCATCTATTTTCTTTGGCAACAGGGCCATAATTTTTTGTGTTGCATAGTAGTTAAAGGCTTCCAGGTTTTCGAACCATTCTGGCCTGTTATCCCAAAAGTTACGAGGAAGCGCTCTCGCCGAGTTCAATATACCGGCAATGTCGGTATCCAAAATATATTCTAATCCAAGTGGTGTAAAACTCACTGCATATGCATACATTCCTGACGGCACCACTCTCATTTCAGCGCCCGTTTCAAGTCCCATCAACAGCGTCTCGAATTCCCATTCACCTGTGAAGATAAAAAACAGATCAATGCGTCCATCGGGCAATATTATCAGTTCTTTCTCCTTTTGGGAAAAGTTGCCGAACATACCTATGCTTTCTACAAATGCAGCAAGTTCAGCTTCTGGTGTGATAAAGTTGTATTGAAAGGCAGTAGACATTAATACCAAAGTTAACTAATCTAAATCAAATCCGGAGGGAAGGTCAAAGGCGGCAAAGGGTATTCCTGATCTGATACTTTATAGCATCTACAGTTTGATCGCCAATATATCTGCCAAAACGTATAACCTAATGAAATACCAGAAAATGGTTGACTATTTAGCTATTTTGTGGCGTATTAATTAAAGAGAGATTCTTCTCCAATTAACAAAAAAGCAGTTCTTTTCAGAACTGCTTTCAAATCATGACATAGCAAAATCCTAATTTGCTTTTACCGGAGCCAAATTGCCCACTTTTGTAGCTACAGGAGCAACTTTAGAAGTAGCTGCATATTTGATAGCCGGGGCTACCTTTGCATCCTTTTGCTCGACAGTTTTTCCCGATTGTTTAACTAGTTTAACTACGTTACTTTTGGCAAGCGTATCTACTTTTGGCTTTACCGTTTCTTTGTGCACAGTTGCTTTTTGTGCTTTAAGGCCAGTTACAATCAACAAGGCGCTTAAAAGGGTGAAGATCTTTTTCATCTGTTTAGGTATTGGTTTTAATTGCCAGGCTTGATGGCTGCCTTGCTGGTATCAGGAACTGTGGGTGGTACCGTATCGGGACGTTTCTTGTTTTTCTTTTTAAACAGATTGCCCAATTTCTCTCCAACCTTGTTTATGGCTTTGTCTGTAACGTTGTCTGTCGTTTTATTAATGGCCTTGTCTACAACTTTGTCTGTAGAGCGGTCGACCGAATTTTCCGTAGCTGTTTTTGCTTTTGCTTTGAGTTTGCTCAAAATCTGTGCTTGCGAGATCCCTCCTACTCCAAGGGTAAGGAAAAGAATAAAAAGTACTTTCTTCATGGCTTTATTTTTTTTATGATTAATTCTTCTAATAAAAGTAAGCCAACAACATAGGCAGGTCAATCATTAAAAAGGATGATTTTTATCACTAAATGGGAACAATACCCCTGTCTACAAACCATTTACCATAATCTTTACCGTACTCGCCACCATAATTGATGCATATTTCCGTATGTGCCCTTATTGGCTCATGAGCAGTAAATACCATTTGCTTCTCTTCCCTATCGAGCAGGTAAATGGCATTGGGATATTGCTGATGGTTATACATAGAGCCGAAACCCATGGTTAAAGACAGTATATTTTCCTCTTTATCAAAATAAAAGCTATAATCCATTAGAGGCGTGGCATTTAATGCAGCAAACTCTCCAGCCGGAATTATAATAACCGGACAAATTTCTATCACTTCTCCCTCAGAAATTTCTGCAGCACAAAAAACACCCCTGCCCTTTCCCCTTACATTTTTTAAGTATAGTTGTTTTTTCATTCTAATAATTGTTTATAGAATAATAGCTTGCTCTATTGATTAGATTTGGGAAAATAGACTTCGCTCTTATCTCTGGGTTTGCCATTGTAATTAATGGTAATTTCATGACCAGGTTCAATTGTTTGATAGGCATAGAGATTGATCGTCTTTCTCTTTCTCGAAAAGGTATAAAAGGCATTGGCTTCTGGCGAATGATTGTAAAATGAGGCATAACCAAAACCAAATGCCACCTGCTTTTCGGGCTGGCTCAATAAAAAATAGTAATGAAAGAGTTTGGTAAACCTTAAGTTCTCTTTTTCTTCATCCGACAAGAAAATAACAGGGGCCTGTTCTATCAGGCTCCCTCTTGCTATTTTGTTTTTGGCAAATACACCACGACCATGAAGCGGACTTTCCCTTACTTTAATATGCTGTGGCTGATCAATGTTCTTACTGAACCACATTAGTTTCCCTTATGCTGTGTATTGGCATTTTTGGCTTCTCTTTCAGCAGCCGCTTTTTGCTCGGCTTCCTTTTTAAGATCGACATGAGCTGCCTTAGGATCTTTTGCAGGCATGGCTTTAGGATCAGTCTGTTGGGCTATTTTGGCATCTTTAGCTGCTCTATCTTTTGCAGCTTGCTCTGCAGCTTCCTTTTTGTAATCAACACCTGCTTCCTTTGGATCTTTTGCAGACATGTTCTTTGGATCTGCCTGTCGGGCCATTTTTGCGTCCTTGGCTGCTCTTTCTGCCGCCAACCTGGCTTCGGCTTCCTTTTTAGGATCGGTGGCCACTGCCTTAGGATCTTTTGGTGGAGCTTGAACACCACTAGTTTGGCTGCTGCCTGGATTTACCGTTTCTTTTTTTACAGTAGTTTGCGCTTTAACTGCCGTTATCAACAGCATTGAGCCTAAAATGGAGAAAATCTTTTTCATGTTTACAGTTTTTAAATTCTTGACTATTTTGATTTCATTAACTCGATCAATGGCTTTCCAGCATTTTCCTTTGTGTTCAAATCCTAATTCTTCAAAAATTATCATAAGAGCTTTCTAAATTCACTCAGGTCAAGCTGATTGATAAAGGTTTCATTTATTCCGGTTAAAAATTTATCGCCGGTACTAAAACGGTATATCACATCTATAATAGCTGGTTTGGTGCCACCGGGCGGATATTTTTTCAGGTATTCCGGATTGATCTGGTACAATTTTAAACCTTCGCTTCCGGTATAAAAATCATTGAAGTAAAAATTGCCGTATATTTCTTTTGCATTAATGTTGCGGTTAGCAGGCTGGGCAAAAGCCTTATTATCCCCTTGAACAATAGCCTGCTGGTTCAGCCATTTTTCATCTTTCGTTTGCAGCAATTTAGTAACGGTTTGTTTTTTCTGTTCATTTATTGCAAGTATATCTTTGGCAGCTTGCTCCTGATTAACCTGTCTGTCTTTTTGCCCCTGCAAATAACTGCTATTAGTTTTCTCCGATTCAATTATTGTTTTAGCCAGGTTCTTTATCTTATCCTGCATGTTTGCCACCAATTCAGGCTTTTCCCGATCATAAAATTCAAGCAGGTCGGTAAGGAATTTTTTTCTCGTTACAGGAACAAAAAAAGGAATATCGGTATGTGTTATAAATGCATGGCGGTAGATGAAACTAACGGTACCCATTGTTACAAAGCCGTTGCTGCCAGTCCATCCATATCCTTTGCCGGGTTTATTTTCAAGCACCTGTCCGTTGCTTTGGTTGAGTTGATCGCCTACGCCTTCGTTAGGAAGCTCAACAAAACCATTCCCGTTATTGATAGCATTCACCAGCTTGTTATCTATAAAGGCACAGTAATTTAATAAAGGAATAAAGGGTGCATTTATATTTTGACTGTTTGCGGGAATTTTATAGGCAGCGGGTTTGCCCTCAAAGGAACGAAATATTGTTTGAAACCCCGGGTTTCCTGTTACTCTAAGCACGCCATAGTATTCATCTACAATGGCCAGTTTATGTGTTTGTATGTTACAAACAAATTTATGAAAGCCGAGATTGTAAGTATAACTACATACAGTCAACTGATTATAAAATGTTCCGGAACTTAATCCAAAACTGGCTTTTGCAAGCCCGCCGGTAAATTGCAGTTTTGGCTTGCAAATGTTTTCAAATGCCGTCATCATTTTTTTTGCATTAGCCAGATCAACAGCACTAACCCCCTCTTTGCCCCCGCCTATTGTCCCACCAATATGTGCATCCCAAAATCTGCCGGGTTCGTTTTGTACCGTTTCACCAGTACAATCCTTATTAATTTGTTTTTCCCATGCTCTAAAAGTAGTTTGTGCCTGTACAGAAAACCCATAAAGCACCAGGCTGATAAAGAATATTTTTTTCATTTTTATAATGACTGATTGTTTACAATAAGTATTGTATTTTTTATTTATTAAATACCCCTGTACCACTTATAGAACCAACGCCGCTATTAAGGCTCATCCTTCCTTCTGCTCCGGCACTTGCGCCTAAGGGACCTACACCGGCTTCTGCTTCCACACCGCCCTTTATTACTACATCCGAGATACCGTTTCTGTCTATCTCAATATCTGCTCCCGCACCTGCGCTTACGCTTGCCTCTAATGGCCCAACTTTGCCGCCAACGCTTGCTTTGGGGCCAATGCTTACGGTACAGTTTTTATATGAATCGCCAAAGCCAGCGTGGTCTAAATCCTGGTTTAGTTTTATGCCTACTGCCCCTGCATTAAAACTGGTGGTCATGCCACTACAGTTTAATACCATCGAAAAGCCCATGCCTGCAAGCCCCATGTTAAACTCACTATTGATATTGCAATTAGGATCTTTAAATGCTGTGAGTTTGCCTTCTTTTATTTTACCGGGGCTTGCACAGCCGTAGTTTACCTGGAGCACTTCAGCTTTAAAGGCCAGGTCTTTCAGCCATTGCTGTTTCAAACCAGCATTGATACCCGGCAACAACTCTGGATAAGTAGTGTAAAGTGATAAATAAGACATTTCATTCAAATACTGCTTTTGTGCTACTAAATACTCTTGGTATAATTCTTCATACTTTGTATTGTAGGCATTCAAGTAGGTATCTATCGCTTTTACAGATTCATTGCAAAGCACATCATTGTTTTCTGTTCCGCCTTCACCCACATTTTTCCATCTTTCATTTATTTTTTTCATGGTTGCCTCATACGCTTGTTTGTAAGCGGCTCCATCTCCTTTAACAAAAGCGGCCATTTTTTGCAGCACCACGTCTTTTTTTCGCTGCAGGTTCTGCAGCACAGCTTTTTCTTTGGCATTCATTTTTTCCGAAAACATGGGCCCACCCACAATTTGCATAGCGCTGCTTTGGCTTACTGAACCGGGGTTGGCAAGCGTTTTGTTCATGGCATTCATAAATTGCTTTTGCTGCTCTTCTAACCGCTTTACCGTTTGCTTATTCGATTCTTCCGTGATTTTTTGCAATGGTTTTATGGCCTGGTCAATAGCCGTGGCGAATGACTTCTGTTGCTGCTCATACATCTTCATGGCGGCATACGATTTGGGAAATTCCATTGGAAAAAAATTTCCAAGGTTCAACAGGTCATCGCTTTTGTTATTGCGGGGAAAACCCATGTAATCATCTGCACCTGGCGTATAGCCTAATTGCTTTAACTTGTCTTTTCTTGATGGGGTGCTACCTTGCTTAAATGCAGCTTTGGCATAAGCGATTGCTGCGCCTTTATCACCCTTGTTCTCAGCTATCAGGCAAAGGGTTTCATTGGCCTGCGCATGTGTAGCAGCCATCAGTAGGGTGCTGTCCAAATATTTTTTCGATTTATCTATATCGCCCAGCGCAAACCAAGCCTGACCAAGGTTGTTAAGGATAGTACTGTTCTTTTTAAATCGTATATTCAGGTTATTGAGAATAGGTATGGCCATGTCTGGTGCCCCCATCATGGTAAGCATAGCCGCATAATTATTCAGGTTATCTGTATTTGCAGGATGATCTTTACATACCTGCGTCATCATACTCAAGGCTATTTGTGTGCGCCCCTGCATCCAGAGTGCTACGGCAGCATTACCCATTTCATCTATTGTAGCACCTTTTTCTTTCATTGCTTTATAAATTTCATCTGCTTTATTTTTTGTGGCTGGTAGTACAGCGGCAAAACTGCTTTTACTAGTGTTATTTACAAATGCATAGATGTTAGCAGTTGTGGGTGTGACTGCAATAGACGCAATTGCTTTTGTATTTTTTGCAGGAACAAGCCCATAGGATACACCGCCATTTTTTGTTGTCTGAGTATTGTTTACCTGTTTTATAGCATTGTCCATCTTTTGTCCAATACCATATTGATTGAGCAGACTGTCATAGCCTTTCTTAGCTTTAGGGTCCATTTTTGAGGTTTGCTCATTGAGTTTTTGCATCGCCTCTGCCATTCGTTTTTTATCGGCTTCCATTTGCTCTTTGCTTGGCCTTTGAGAAAAAGAAATGCCACAAATAAACATTAGCATGACTGTGATTAAATATTTCATAGCTTAAATTTTGATGTTTATATTCTGTTAAATGAAGAACTTACTTGTTGCGCATTTGCGGAAATAATAGTTACCGTCATGCTTAGCAAAAGCATATTTTTTTCATTTTGACAATTCTTTTAATGTGATTGATAACTATTATCCAGTTTATAAAACAAATTCCCATTGATAATATATCCGTCTGAGCTGGTGGTGAGGTTCGCATCTTGTATGCCAGCAAATGAAGTTTGCAGCTTACGTCCGCTTTGCGTGGTGAGTATAATGGAAAAATCTTTCAGTTCGTAGGTGCCTTTCCCAATCGCAAAATCATCACCTCGGGTGATATTACTGAACGTAATGCCTTCATTGATATAGGTGCCATCTTTTTTCAAAAAGATGATGGGCCGTTTATTAGGATTGTACATTATTTTATCAAGCAGTGTTGCCTTGTTTTTAAACAATGATACATCTGGCGAGTAGGCTCCTTCAATACGGAGACCGTTTACTGGCTTGCATTTTTTATAATAATCGCCAGGTTTGGAATCGGCATATCGGCCCATAGCGGTGGCTGTTCTTTTATACAATTCCATGGTACCGTACTTATTTACCAATATCAGTTTATCGCCTTTGTCGCTTACCTTGCCCCAACTGTCGCTAGAGGCAGGAAAATCCTGCTCAACATTATTCAAGCCTTTTTCCGGAAAGTAAAACAAGCAGCGGTTATCAGAAGATAGTACCACATACTGAAATGAATATTCCGCTAACGAACCGCCTACCTTTAATTTATGTGCCATCCACAAATCGTATTTTGGGCCAGTGGTTAAATTTTTGGTCTGAACAGCATTGTTTGATGAACTTCTTTGTGCAGTAGTTGGCTCTCCTTTTAGTACAATTCCATCCAGAAAAGTTTCCATTTCCTTTTGAAAAGCGTGCGTATTAGTGGTACTCACAATGTTCACTAATTTTCTATCCTTGCTGCTACTGATTAAAATTACGGCTCCCTTTATGCCCTCCTTTTCAAAAAGCGATGATCCTATCTTGGTTTCCCAACCATTATCGGTACTTCCGGGCTGCATTACTGCTTTTTCATTTCCTAAGGATTTCTGTATCAATGCCTCCCAACTCATATCAAAATTGGCCTGTGCATTATCTGTAGCATCTATGCTTTTGTAAAGGGTAATGATGCAGAAACCCTCTTTGCCGCTTTCCTTAGAAAAGGCAAGCGTTCCGGTCTTTTCGTTTCTCTGCCAACCCTTTGGGGCAATGAAATTTACAATATCGAAAGTTTCTTGTTGCGCATAAGCGCTTAAACTGATACTTATTAAGATTAAAAAAAGTAGTTTTTTCATTTCGATTGAATTGATTTATTTAATTAAGCTCCCGTCATTATAAAACCATACTAGCCTTTGAGTTTCGTTATTGGCAAAGGGGATAAGACTGGCATCTGTACAGGCTCCTTCAATGTGCAAGTCATCCACGTGTTTTGATTTTTAACAATGTGGGCTGCTGTCAGACTTGCCTTACATTCGGGTAGCCGTTTTTTTATCAAAGTAATTACTTTCGTTAGAGACGGGTTCAGTTATGTATAACCTGTCGCCCTCCAGGTTGCTTTTCCCCAACTTTTATTTTTGTTATAAAATTCTGCATAGTCCTCTGTGGGCATATAAGGGAAGTATTTCCCGTCGGAGTAAATAATAATCAAGTTGTTTTTGGTGACCGACATTCCCTTCATCATATCGTATTCAGGTTTGTTTTTCATCCATACTTCGGGTCTAGGCTCTTTGTATGTATTGGTAACGGCTTGTTGTGTATTGTAGCAGATAATTTACTTTTGACCTCCAGATAGCCTGATCAGTCCAATAGAATTATGGATCATTCCCTCTTGGTGATGAAGATTGGAAGCGTATTAAAGTAGGCGTCGGTTTTGCAGAACAAATGCCATTTCATAAAATCGAGGTACATATCAGAGCCGGTAAAGTAAATTGTTTTGGATGACATGGTTGGGTGCGGGTTCCCATTTTTATCCTTAAACTCCAGTATAACATTTACTTCTTCAATTTTCCATGCATCCAAGCCAAAAAATGGTCCGTTGCCCTGTGTATTGTACAAGATATCGACCATCACGCCGGTTTGTTTATAATGTTCAAGACTGTTAAAGGCCTGGTCGAAACCGGGAGCTTTGGGCAGGTAAAACTCTTTGGTGCTCCAGACCTTGAGTTCTGGCATATAATTTTCCATCATATACCCTTTTTGGTAATTATCAGTACCAGCTGTTGGATACACTCTTACGATTAATTTGGAATTGAGTTCTTTATTATCCTTCCCGGTTTTAAGAGTGACTTTTGCAACAGCTAAAAAGTAATCGGCATCATTAACCGCTGTACCTGATGCAGCGCCTTGTTGTTGGTTATTTCCATTGCCATTTTTAGGCTTTGAAATTTGTGCATGCAATCCATTTAAAAAACAAATGCAAATAGCAGTAAAAAGTAGCTTTTTCATTTTTCCAAAAGTTTATAGTGTAAAAGTAGAATTGCGAGAGAGGTATATCAATCATTAAAAAAGATGATTTTCACAGATGCACTTCTAAAAAATCATTAAAAAAGAGGATAGAAAATGTGATTTCGTGCGCTTTAATTTGCAGGCAGAAAAATGTAAATTAGGGTATGAACAAACTAGCGCTAATATTTATAACAGTTTTAATAGGTTTTATTGCCCAGGCACAAACGGTTATAAACAAAGACAGTTTGCTGAAATTACTGCCTAAAGCAAAAGAAGATACCAGTAAAGTGCTATTGTATATAGAGATAGGTAATATTTATGAACTAAATAATCCACAAATGGCAGCAAAATATTATCGTCTTGCCGGCCAATTGAGTAAAAAACTAAATTATAAAAGAGGAATTGTTAAATACATCTCCAACTATACCGCTTTATTGGATCAAAAAGCCCAGTTTGACAGTTCATTAATATTAAATAAACAAGCTATCGAATTAGCAAAATCTTTAAATGATAAACTGGCATTAGCTAAATGCTATGCTAATACTGGAAATGTATATCAATATTTAAATGATGGAGAAAATGCTTTGCAGTATTACGAAACTGCTAAAAAATATTTTGAAGAAATTGGTGACAAACAATTGGTCGCACGTATTTGCGATGTTATGCAAAATTGCTACGGAAAATTGAACCAAATTGAAAAAGCGTTGCAATTAGGAAGAGAAGCAGTAAGCATTTTACGGAAGGAAGATGACGCCATTGCTCTAGGCATGGCATTAACCAACCTGGGCAATAACTATGAAACAGTAAAATTAGATAGTGCTTTTGCCTGTTATAACGAAGCTTTGGCTATTTTTAAAAAACAAAACCATAGCCGTGGCGTGGAATCTAATCTATTAAACATAGGCAATATTTATTTGCACCGCTACAATGCAGATAGCATGAAACCATATTATGAAAAAGGATTGGCATTAGCTCAACAACTTGAAGACCCCGAAGGCGAGACCATTGCCAATAGAGGAATGGCGCATTATTTTTTGTATAAAAAGAATTTCGGAGAAGCTATAAAATCAATCAATAAAGCATTATTCATTAGCGATAGCCTTGATTTAAAATACGAACATCAAAAAAATTTAAAATCACTTTCTGCAATATTGTATGCAACCCATGATATTATAGGTGCCGAAAAAGCATTAAATCGTGCAGGATTTATTGAAGATAAATTGAATGGCGATGAAGTAACCTTAAAAACTTTAGCAATTTCTAAAAAATTTGAAACAGAAAAAAAAGAAACCCAAATAAAGCTGCAGCAAGCAGAAATACGGCAAAAAAACATTCTCAATTACTTTTTAATCGCCGGAACCATTGCTTTTCTGGCCATTTCTATACTTAGTTACCGCAACTACAAACACCGTCAAAAATTGCAACAGGCAAAGATAGATGAGCTAGAAACCGAAAAACAGCTTACTGCTACCGAAGCCGTGCTGAAAGGTGAAGAACAGGAACGTACCCGCCTGGCCAAAGATCTGCACGACGGATTAGGCGGGATGCTAAGTGGCATCAAATTTTCATTAAATACTGTGAAAGAAAATCTAATCATGACCCCCGACAATACCCACGCCTTTGAGCGCAGTATTGATATGCTGGACAGTTCTATTCAGGAAATGCGCCGTGTAGCACACAACATGATGCCTGAAATACTGGTCAAATACGGATTAGATACTGCCTTAAAAGAATTTTGCACCGAAATAGATCACAGTGGCGTAGTACATGTCAACTACCAGTCGGTAGGTATACAACAGGCCGAAATAGCGCAAACCACCTCGGTTGCCATTTACCGTATCGTACAAGAATTGTTAAACAATATCATCAAACATGCGAACGCCAAAAATGTACTGGTTCAATTGCATCAATCAGCACAGGAAAAACTGTTGGCAGTTACGGTAGAAGATGACGGCAATGGCTTTGATGCCAATCTTTTGAAACAATCTGGAGGAATGGGCTGGCCTAACATTAAAAACCGCGTAGAGTTTTTAAAAGGCCGTATAGACCTGCAATCTAGTACCGGCAAAGGCACCTCGGTCATGATAGAAATTAATATTTAAGCAGCAGTCAATGAAAATAGGTGTTTTTGTAGTAGATGATCATTATATGGTAATAGAAGGCATTCGTTCTTTGCTGCAAAACGAAAAAACGATCGACTGGATGGGCCACGCTACCAATGCAGCCTCTTGCCTCAGTTTTCTGAAATTGCACGAAGCTGATGTGATCTTAATGGATATCAACCTGCCCGATAAAAGCGGTATAGATTTGTGTAAGGAAGTAAAACAATTATACCCTGCCGTAGCTGTGCTTGGCTTGAGTACGTTTAACCAGCAAACCATCATTAAAAATATGATGGACAATGGTGCATCAGGCTATGTACTAAAAAATGCCACCAAAGAAGAGCTCCTGGATGCGATTAATAGTGTGCTCAAAGGCAAAATCTATTATAGTTTGGAAGTTTTAAGCGCATTAAGAAAACCCGAACCCGCTCAACTCTTGATTACCCGCAGGGAAAAAGAAGTACTCTTGCTAGTAGCCGAAGGACTAACCAATACCGAGATCGCTGATAAACTCTTCATTAGCGTACCAACGGTCAATACACACCGCAAAAGCCTGCTCGAAAAATTTGAGGTAAAAAATACAGCCATGTTGATTGGTAAGGCTACAAGGCTGGGCTTGCTTTAGCCATCTTTAATTAATCAGGATATAAAAGATATTTCGCCCGTATTGCTCTAAACTTTTGTAATCCTGGTTCCCAGCTTTTCCTAATTTCAGCCTCGGGCACACCCGCTATGATTTGTTTCCTTAACTGATCTGTACCAATACGCAAATCGAATGCAGATACCCCATTAGCCCTAACCGGGTTAAAGAAATTGCCCTTATCCGGATAAGCCTTATAAAGTTCAATTACCCATGAAAGGTTAATCTGACGGCTTTTCTTTAATTTGTCGATAGCGTAGTTACGAAGGTCAACCCCATAACAAACCGAGTCTTTATTAATGGGTCGCTCGCTCATTCCGGCAATGCTTACGGGCTTGTAGGAAAATGAATATTTGCCTTTTAATGCAGGCGCACCCAAAATAGTAAAGGGCATATAGGTTCCTCTGCCTTCATTAATTGCCGTTCCTTCGAACATGCATAAGCTTGGAAAAAGCATTACGGCCTGTTGCGTATTCAAATTTGGCGATGGGTGTATGGGCAGTACATAAGGCATATTATGATTGTAATTGGCAACTTTTATAATCTTTATTTTACACTGCTTTTTAAGGTATCCTTCGCCATTAAGATATTGGGCAAACTCTCCTATGGTCATACCATGTGTCATTGGTGTATAATGGATACCGATGGCTGATTTGTATTTATCTTCGGTCATTACCGGACCGTCTATTACGTAAGCATTAGGATTAGGCCGGTCAAGAATCAGCAGTTCTTTATTGTTTTCAGCACAGGCCTCCATCACATGCTGCAGCGTATTGATATTCGTATAGAAACGGCAACCTACATCCTGGATATCAAATACCATAAGGTCAATGTCTGCCAACTGTTCTTTTGTTGGCTTTTCGTTTTTGCCATATAAAGAGACGATCGGAATACCGGTTTTGATATCCACTTCATTATTTACCACCGCTCCATTACTCGCATTGCCTCTAAAACCATGTTCAGGGCCAAACACTTTTATAATTTTTACACCTAGACTTAATAAGCTGTCCACGCTACTCCTGCTCCCTATTATTGAAGTTTGATTTGCTACCAGACCAATTCTTTTTGTCTTTAAGTAAAGTAAATATTTTTCAGTCTGATCGGCGCCCGTAATGATCCCTGATTTATGGGAATTAACGTATTTTGTTGCCTTTGTCTGCCTGGTTGATTTAACATTACTTGTTACCAAGAACATAAATAAAAGCATAAGAGTAAACCTCATCATATTACAAATTTAGAATTTCCTGATTGCGCAAAATATTTATTAGTGATCCTGTATAAAATACTAAAATACAAAAGTTTGGGGTAAATCACTTCCCTAAAAAGTTCATTTAAATTTCCAGGCAGTTACCGGCCAATTGGAATGCTGAATGTAAAAATGGATCCTTGTCCAGGTTCGCTCTCTACCCAGATTTTGCCATTATGGCGGGTAATAATTTCCTTACAGATATAAAGGCCGATTCCAAAACCTGAAATAGTACTAAGCTTACTGTTTTCCACCCGGAAATAGCGATCGAAGACCTTTCCTAAATCCTGTGTCGAAATCCCCATGCCCTTGTCGCTGATGCTGATAACCAAATTTTCAGCTTCAGTGTCACATTTCACAATGATCTGGCTGGCTTGAGGGGAATATTTAACCGCATTTGATATCAGATTGTGAAGAACCTGGGCGATTTTATCCTGATCCGCATTGATTGTTACGCTTTCTACAGGTGTAAAGATGATTTCATGTGTATAAATACTTGTCAATGTCTCCTCCTTCACTTCCTTAATCAGATCAACAACATCAAACTCCTCATGGTTGATGCTGATCTTACCCGATTCCAGTCTGGACAGGTCTAAAAAACCGTTGATCATGGTTGTCATCCGTTCCACCTGCAAGTTTGCTTTTTCCATCACGCTCTGCACTGTTTCCTCTCCAGAAGCTTTTAGTTTTCTTAATATCACCTGTATGTAGCCTTTTAGCGATGTAAGAGGTGTTTTAAGTTCGTGACTCACCATGGCGATAAAATCATTCTTTCTGATTTCGTCGTTTTTTTGTTCAGTTACATCCATCAGCAAGCCCGTAAAAATGGAAATAGCGCCTGTACTATCCGCTGTGAGATTTCCCACAGCCCGTACCCACCGCAATTTTTTGTCATGCATACCAATTACCGGGCAGGTAACATCATAATCCCCATTATTATAGATGGCATTTTCGAGTTTATCGGTTATAGTCTGGCGGTAATCTTCAGTCACGCGTTCCAGGGCACTTTCAAGTGTTGGCTGCTCGTGGGAATAATAGCCCAATAGCTGCCTTACCCTCGCATCGGTTACAAATTCTTTTGTTGCCGGGTGAATGAACCAGGTACCAAAATCTGCGGCATCAATTGCCTGACGAAGAATATTTTCCGAATCGGAGACTTGCTTCCTTGCCTCTTTCAACTGATTGTTCAAGGAATGAAGCTTTTTGTTTGCATTACGAAGCTCCTGGATTGTCGATCGTAATTCTGCGGTGGTTTGCTGGAGCGTTTCCATTGTGTGCCTGATTTCAGTCACGTCCCGGGTGGTACCAGCGACAGCCTCAACCTGCCCGTTGGCGCCAAATACAGGTGTAAAAATATAATCATATACCCTTTTGCCAAATTCGGCATGCGGAAAGGAAACTTCCCCTCGAATGGATTTACCCGTGGAAACAACCTGATCAATTTCGCGCTCGTGCATGGCTGCATGCCAGGGTTCATAACCATTTTCCAATAACCTTTTCCCAATAGCTTGTTCGGCAGATTTACCCCACATCGCCAACAAAGCTTCATTGGCGTAAGTAAAACGGTAGTTTAAATCGAATAAATACATCAGATCAGGCGTTCCGGAAGTAATGGTCTCATATTTTCGTTGCTGTTCCAAAGCAAGCATCCGCGATTCGTTAAGTGCGATTTCAGTCTCTTTACGTGCAGTAATATCACTGGCAGCACCAAGCCATTCCAGAATTTCTCCCTGTTCATTTAATATGGGTATCGCCCTTGAGAAAGTCCAGCCAGGTGTACCATCGGCACGGTTAACACGATGTTCGAGGGCAAATATCTTCTTTTGTTCGATGGATTCAGCAATAGCAGCATTAACGATTTCCATATCATCCGGGAAGACATTAATTACTTTCCAGCCCCTTATAGGTTTTTCAGCATCAGCTAAAAAGCCCCGCCCATCAAGTTCCTGCATAACCTCCCAGTCCGCACTGAGCCTGTAAACTACGTCGGAGGTCGCCATCACCAGCGCACGCAGACGCTGTTCTATTGAGGTATGCTCAAATTGATCTTGAGGTGGAAGGTTAGATATATTGTCCATTGGATTATTGATAAAGATAGATTAAAAAACAGTGGCAATTACGATTTGTTTTGTACTATCTCCCTTACTTTGAGATAGATTGTTCATTACCCCAAGCTAGTTACAGTCTGATAGCCATTAGCAAAATAAACAAAAAGTATAAGATTAGATAGCAACAAAATCTCAACCTACAAAAGCCATCTTACCTACTCCTGTTCAGTCTCCTTTTTAGAAAATAACATTATGGAATCCCCGGCCTTCCTGCATCCTATACCCAAACCAGCCGATGAAAAACTTACAACTGCTATTGACCAACCCCTGCACCCTGCAATGGTCAGACCTTAACCATACAGCTGACAAGCACTATTGCAACCGCTGCGAAAAGCACATTATTGATTTAACCACTAAATCTGATAGTGAATTAATTCAGTTCTTCCGTCATAAAAAACATAACGTTTGTGCCAGGCTACTTAGCAGCCAGCTTAACCGGCAGCTGTTACTGCCCCAATACAAACTAAACTGGCATTGGTTAATGCCACTCACACTAGGTGCATTTATTTTTAGTCCGGCGCAGGCGCAAAAGATAAAACCTGTGACCTTGCAAAGTGACAATCAAAACAAATCTGCACCGGCGCCAGCTGAATCCTCGCATACCCTGTCACAGTCATGTAGCATCACCATTACCGGAAAAGTAACCGATGAGAATGGCAATCCCTTACGACAGGTAAAGCTGAAGCAAAAAGGGAATGAAAATGTACTCGCTATGACAGATTCTGCCGGCAGATTCTCGCTTAGGCTAAGCAATAAGGATGTACTGGCTAAGTTCATCTTTAATCTGCCCGGCTATTCTGCTGTGGAAAGCTACCTCAACGACAAAATGAAAGTCCAGCTCAGCCCAGTACACAGGATAATTTTAGGCGGCATTTCAACTGTGTCCCAGAACCAGCAGCCACTATACCTGATCACATCCGGCAAAAAAAGCTGTACAATTGAGGCTACCGGCATGGGTGAAATATCACCTGACTGGATCGAAAAAATCGAGGTCATCAAAGGTGCAGGCGCTACAACACTATATGGAGCCAAGGCTGCAAATGGGCTTATCCGGATTGAGATAAAAAAGCCTACGGAAAAAAAATTAAGTTCTCACGATAAATTGCAGTTAATTATAACACATAAAAAATAAAAGCAGCAGCATTTATTTGTATGCTAAAAATGTTGAATGCAAACGGTTCATACTTCAAGTATATATTAACTATACATATACAAAATACATTATACCAGCACTTTATAATATTAATGATACCGGTTTTTATTCCGCCAATCTATGTATTCTCCTTCATCATAATACACGTCAATTTCAGGAGGCACATTAGCTAATATTTTAAATTTTTGCCCTTCAATATTATTGAAAACAATTTCTACATCGAGCACCAGATTTAAAGCATGATGCTGATATATGGCTTCACAATCAGGGGTAAGATCTGTACGTAGGGTACCATATTGCATTTGCTTAAATCCAAATACCGCATCGATATTAAAATTGATGCGGTAAAGACAGTGCGTCTTACTAATGGCGAGAATGTCTTTTTTCTCAATATTGGTACTGATGAAATGTGCATCCACAATGGCTACTTCAAGCTCATCAGAAACACCAACATAACTGCAGAAGTTCAGTTTATGATGTATAAATTGCGTTATATCTGTGATGTTATCTATCGTCATTTGATTGACACACAAAGTTATGATTAAAACGTAAGGCTATTGTACTTACTGAAAAATCTTTAGTTCTTCAGTTTCTGGTACCTTAGCAAGGCCTCCAAAAAATAATAATCAGCATAGATTAAAGGCACATCAATTTCTGAACCATGTGGAAAACTGCCGACACTATGTTTTAAAATAAAGCCAGAATTGGTACCGGTTTTTGCCAGGTAACCATTGCCTGATAGCGATTCCAGCATCTGTTCAGCAGATTTAAAATACCGCTTTCCATCTTTCGAAAAGGTGCTTAATTCCAGTAATCCTGAACTCACCAAGGCACCCGCCGAAGCATCGCGGGGAATATAAGAAAGCTGATGGGCTGCATAGTCCCAATCAGGAGTATAACCTTTCTGACCGACATTAAAGTCCCAATACGGGATTTTATCAGTTGGTAAGCTGGGTTGGTTCAGATAAAAATCAGCTGCTTTTTCGGCAGCGGCCAAAAAGCGTTTATCCTGGGTTTCGCGGTACATCATGGTAAAACCATAAATGGCCCATCCTTGTCCCCTTGCCCAGGTCGAATTATCTGAAAAACCCTGATTGGTTTGTTGATGCAATGCCACTCCGCCCAACCCGTAATCCACTACATGATAGGTACTGTAATCAGCCCTAAAATGGTTTTTCATTGTATTCAGTGCATGGCTAATGGCCACATTCCTGTATTTTGGGTTACCTGTAATTTTAGAGACATAGCATAATAACTCCAGATTCATCATATTATCTATAATAACCGGATACTGCCAGGTTGTTTTCTTATCCCATGATTTTTTTGGCTGCCAAGATCTAATCAATCCCACTTTTGGATCGAAGCGCGTTAGGGCCGATTCAGCTGACTGGATTAATATTTTACGGTATTTGGCCAGCTTAACACTGTCTTTTTCTAAACGCATGGCATTGCCATAAGAACAGTACATTACAAAACCAACATCATGGTGCTTGGTTATAAACTGTCCCTGTTCCAGTGCCTCAGTCCATTTTGTTGCCGCAGCCTTCCATTCTGGCTTTTTGGTATACTCATAGATATACCACAAGCCGCCCGGAAAAAAACCACCGGTCCAATCCCAAACATCAGTCCCCTTTACTGAGCCATCTTTTTTAGTGGTACGCGGAAACTGAGTAATATCAGTAGAGGTTTTGAGGAGCATTTTATATTGTGCTTCGGCCACAGAGAAATCGTTGCTTAGCAATTCTTCTTTTGGAGATAGCCATAAAAATGCAGTAGTGCATATGGTAGTCAAAAACATTAAAACCAGTAAAAAGCTTTGTTTTTTTATACCAAAAAGGATTCGTTTCATAGGTGTAATTTTCATTCAGGATTGTATTAGCAAGCCAGACTATCAAAAGCCTGGGAATTTTCTTTATTGATTATGATTACTACTGGATCGTTACCGACCTTAATTATGGAGTGGTAATTACAATGGGTAATTGCTTAACTACTACCGAAGTGCCGCTAACTGTATTGTTTGAAGCTACAAAGGTTGGTTTATAATTACCTGCCGGATAAGCTACCGTAGAAGTATAAGTAAGTAGCTTAACTGAAACTTCTTTAATGCCAATCCCCGCATCAGGACTAACCTTACGTAAATCGACAGGCCCTACTATTGCCCATGATTCAGCACCAGCCGTAGCGGCCGCTGCTGTAGTAGCACCTGTAATGACAAGCGAACCTGCAGTTCCAACGCCCGTAGTATATACCCAACCATACTTATTGGCATTTAAACGCTCGTCTAAAATGGTTAACCAACCCAAACCAGGCGTATTTACGCCGTAATTGGTTATAGATTGGTTAGCAGCAGCAAAATTGGCCTGGGTATAAACGGTATTATCCTCCAGCAGGTTATTTAGCGAAAAGTTACTAATGGTCCATTTATTCTGGATACTCCCAGCTACCGCTTTATATTTAAAGGCAATAAATACCGGTTTCCCTTGTTTAGCATAGTCGGTCAGATCGATAATGCCCGAAGGACTAGCAGCTGAGCCTCCAGCCGACCAGGTTGCCCGGGCACTGATGTCAGTCCAGCTGGCAGCCTCAATATTTGCGTTGGTAGCCGTGGTATCGCGTGTAATTGCACCGGTAATCGTTTGCGATTTAGCCACTACACCTTTAAAATCAGAAGAAATTAACAGCTGAATAGAGTTGGCCTGTGTACCATTGGCCCGCAACGAATTAAACTGAAGCTGAGATGTTCCGTTTGCCGTGGTCCTATCTTTAAACTCATACCGCTGCCCGGTTGCGCCCGAGTAGAAGGTTACAATATCAGCATTTCCACTCAGCTGATAGGTAATGGTATCTGTGGTTTTAAAAGTAGCAGTTGGTTGTCCGTTTGTTTTGGTACTGAATACATCAAATACAACCGGTTTTTCCTGAATTGATTTTTCACATGCCGTTAACATCAGTATTGCGGCAAATATTAGGGTATTTAAAAATTTCATGTTTTGCTCATTTAATCATTTACCAACCTGGATTTTGGGTTGCTTGTTTATTTACCGTAATTTCTGCTGCAGGAATCGGAAACAATACGTGCTTCGGTGCTACGTTCGAACCAGCTAAGCCTCCGTAAGAAAAAGTAGCACCTGCATTGGCCCTAATGTCCGCACCAATGGTATTCATGGTATCTACCCATTTCCCCCACCTAATTAAATCGGGCCTCCTTAAAGCTTCGAAGCAAAGTTCTCTCGAACGTTCGTCTTCTATAGCTAGCTGGAAACTGGTTTGGCTTAATCCGATCACATCAACCTGTGATGTGGCAATGGTGGCTGTGGCCGTGGCCCGTATACCAGCCCATGTAAATACTGCTCCTGTAACTGCAGCACTCGAGGCACCGGCAGTTTGAACAGGTGCGGTAGTGGTCGATTTGCCTGCGGTGGTAACGGTATAAACATTGTTTCCATTAAATATCTGCGTATTAACGGTATAATCCACATTGGCAGCCCATGGCACACCAATAGTTACTGTTGGTGCAGTTGTATATGCTTTACCCGGATTAAGCAGTGCCAGCGCTGTTATCTTGCCTGTACTGGTAGAAACTGTTGCATCGGCGGTTGCGCCTGTCCCACCGCCGCCAGTTAACGTAACCGGAATATTATTAATGGTGGTAAGGTATCCTGTATTGCCCGCAGTGGCCAAGGTAATGTTATTAACCACAGAAACTGAAGCGCCTGCTGTTGTTGGATCGAGGCCATAACCTCTTCTTCTCACCTGGTTAATGGCATCATAAGCCAATGCGGTTGGTCCGTTAAGGTGATTTTCTGCTTCAGCAAGCATAAGCAGTACATCCGAATACCTTAATAGGGGGTAATTAATTGGCGTTGTATTCTGGTTTTTATTCTCGAGCAGGTAAGCTTCACGTCTGAATTTAGCGGCATCGCGGTTATATATTTGTGCAGCAGTATAATAGTTGTAATAATAGCGATCGGGATAGGTAGCAATGTAGTTGAACTGTGCCAGGTTCCAGTCCCGTCTTAAATCGCCTGGCTGATAAAGGTTAAACAGCTTTGCCGTAGTGTGCAAAAATCCGTAGCAATAGCCTATTTTAAGTCCTATGCCTGTAGCTACCTGCATTTGAATTCCTCCTAAACTACCTACCCTGCCATTTGAGCCCAATCCATCAGCACCATTGCCTTTAAATTCTACTTCCCACATGCTTTCTTTTACATCGTATAAATCCTGATGCATATTAATAAAAAGTTGTTTATAGCTTGGATTTAAACGGTGCTCGCCCGATTCTTTAACTTTTAACGCCCAGGCTTTGGCATCAGCATATTTAGATTCATCTTTTAATGGTGCTCCTGCCATAGTTAAACATACACGGGCCAAGATACCTTCAACGGTTGTTTTGCCTACGCGGCCGGCAAAGCCGAGATCGCTTACTTTACTGGTTAAACCTTCAGCCTTTACCATATCGGCAAGAATCTGTGCATACACTTCTTTTAAAGGGCGGCGCGGTACCTGTACATCTTCTGATGAAGGTGACTTGGTAGGTTCGGTTTTTAGCGGTACATCGCCAAAGTTGCTGGCCAGCAAAAAATAATAATATCCGCGAAGAAACAGGGCTTCGCCTAATATCGGGGCACGTTTGGTTTCCTCTATTTTAGCTACATTGATATTGGCAATTAACATATTTGCCCTTTCAATACCCAGATAACATTGTTGCCACAATCCTGCCACGCTGTTATCGGCATAATCGAAATTATACACCGATACACCGGTTGTTTGTGCACTGCGCTGATAAAATGCTTCGTCAGAAATATTATAATCGCTGTTTAAAAAATTGCCATAAAGCGATGGCGTGGCCAGGGGATAATATACACCGGCCAATGCATTGAGTAACTTGGCTTCTGAATCGTAGTATTCTTCGGGCAACAGGTTATCGGTGGGTACCGTATCCAGAAACTTTTTACAGGAAGTTAAGCCTGTTGTTAATATCAATAGAAAAAATAATAGCTTTTTCATATCAGTTTAATTTCGGTGAGTATCTTTCGTTTATTAAAAATTTGAGCCTTAAAAAGTAATGTTGGCACCAAATGCTACAATCCGGGCTCTCGGATAACCGCTATAATCAAAACCTCCGGTAAGTACCGAATTGTAGGTGCTTACTTCCGGATCGAGGCCGGTATATTTTGTCCAGGTGTAAAGGTTCTGTCCCGATACAAAAACACGGGCGGCTTTAATTCTGATCTTATCCAATACTGTTTTAGGGATGTTGTACCCCAGTGAAACCGTTTTTAAACGGAGAAACGAGCCATCTTCAATTGTTCTGGATGAATAACCAGCAACAGAAAAGCCACCAGTACGGTAGTTGGATGAACCCTGGTTATCTGGCGACCAGCGATCGTTATAACTTGCAAATTGTTCTAAAAATCTTTTGCCCAGCGCATTACCTTCAAAAACCAAACGGTTAACGTTCTGAATATCATTACCGTAAGACCATTGAAAGAAAACATTCAGGTCGAAATTTTTATAGGTAAAATTATTAGAGAAGCCACCGGTATGTAATGGTAAACTTCTTCCGATAACGGCATAATCGGCCGTATTTACGGTACCATCACCGTTAAGATCTTTATACTTGATATCGCCCGGCTGAATATTTTGTCGCACCGCACCATTGGCTGGTACATTATCTTTTAAAAGGTATTCGCCGGTTGAAGTTTTGTTAAAATCACTATACTGATATACCCCATCCCAGATAAAGCCATACATCAACCCCAAAGGCTCACCGATTTTGGCCATATAAGATGGAATATTGGTATAGCCATTATCCCAATTGGTGGTAGAAAGCAAGGTTTGCTGATCTTCTGCAAGTGCCAGCACTTTGTTTCTGTTAAAAGAAATATTAAAACTGCTGTTCCACTGAAAATTGGGGGTGTTTATGTTTACGGTACTCAAGGTAATTTCGAGCCCGCGGTTACTTACAGCACCAACATTTTTAAATGCAGTAGTATAACCAGATGAGGTGGGCAAAGTTGCCTTAAGCAAAAGATCTTTTGTATTCTTTTTATAAACATCAACAGTTAAAGAAATTCTGTTTTTCAGGAGTCCTAAATCAATACCTGCATCGTACTGATCAGTAGTTTCCCATTTTACTTTCGGATTACCCAGGGCTATTGGAACAATACTGGTTACATAAGCATTGTTCCATGGGTAAGAACTTCCGGGTACCACGTCATTTGAAGAAAGATAGGCAAAATCGTTTACCCTGTTATTACCCGTTTTGCCGAAACTGGCCCGCAGCTTACCATCAGAGATGATTTTACTATTTTTAAGAAAGTCTTCTTTAATGAAACGCCATGAAGCGCCAACAGAAGGAAAGTAACTCCATTTATTACCCGGAGCAAATTTAGATGAACCATCGGCCCGGTAAGAGCCTTCTAAATAATATTTGGATTTGTAATTATACTTTAATCTCCCGTAAAAAGAAGATAAGCTCCATAACGAACTAGTAGCCGTAGTTACCGGATTTACAATTCCTTCATTTAAACCACTAAGTCCCAGTTTTTCATTAGGTAAAAAGGTTGCGCCATAACCAAAGGCATTAGTGGTATTTCCCTGAGCAGAAAAACCGGCCAAAATGTTCAGGCTATGCTTTTTATTGAAGGTTTTGGTCCAGGTAAGGATATTTTCGTTCGACCAGTTGTTGGTATTGGCTTCAGCAATTGAGCCATTTACCCCACTCGTTCTGCCTGGGGCTGTATTCGGACTACCCGGATAGGTGTTTGAGTTGTTAAACTCTTCGTTAATTACCCGTGTATTGTTTATACCACCGGTTATTTTCAACTTTAAATTATCGGTAATGGCATAATCAAAATAGCCACTTACATTTAAATTGTGTGTTTTGTTGTTACGAAGCAGGTTGTTCTGGTTCAGGATTGGATTAAACTTATAATCAGTACCACTTGAGGTGGTCTCATCAATAGCCTCATCTTCGGTAAATGTACTTAATGGGTTATAGCCCCAAACGCTGTATAGAATATTGGTTGTTCCACTACCTCCTGTGCCTTGTGCTGCCGAGTTGCCTGCACGAAGTAAATAGGCATAATTGGCATTAATGCCTACTTTTATCTTATTACTTAATGCCTGATCTAAAGTGATGCGTCCCTGATATCTTTTATAAGCGGTATTGATTATGGTACCTTTCTGATCATTCAAATTACCGGAAATTGCATAAACGGTCTTATCACTTCCGCCTCTTACAGCCAGCGAATAATCTTGTCTCACGCCAGTTTGAAAAAAAGGTGTTTGCCAATCGGTAGCAGGTACATTTCTGTAATCTTCAAGTGTTTTGCCCGGCCTGGTAAGTAGCACATAAATTGGAGTAGGGTCAGTTGCTGAGCCCTGCGCCCCAGGTACAAGTTCAAGCTGCATTTTGGCAAAATCGTAAGTATCCATCAGCTCCATGGTTTTGATATTATTGTCGAGACTCACTGTCGGACTGAAAGTGATTACCGGTGCACCAATTTTCCCTTTCTTGGTGGTAATCATAATCACTCCGTTAGCACCTCTTGCACCATAAATAGCTGTGGCAGAAGCATCTTTTAATACATCAATCGATTCTACTTCCTGCGGATCAAATACGTTGAGATTAAAACCTTCTATCGGAAATCCATCTACCACATAAAGCGGACTATTATTCTGGGTGATGGAATTGGCCCCTCTGATGACTATGTTTACCGATGATCCGGGTTGACCATCAGCAGAATTAACCTGTACTCCGGCTACACGGCCAGCCAGCGATTCGTCAATGGAACGTACCGGTGCTTTTACCATATCTTTCATGTCAACCTGCCCAACCGAACTGACTAAATCGGCTTTCTTACTGGTTCCATAGCCAATAACCACCACATCATTCAGCGATTGGTTATCGGGTGCCAGCGTTAGGTTAATTATGCCCTTATCGCCTACATTCATTTCCCGTTGCGTATAGCCAACATAGGTAAATACCAGGATTGTATTGACTTTGGATGAAACCTGCACAGCATAATGGCCATCCTGATCTGTAGAAGTACCAGTTTTAGTACCTTTTATCAGCACGCTCACTCCTGGCAGCGGAATCCCCGAGCCTTGTTCCGTCACCGTTCCTTCTACCCGCCGGGTTTGCGAAAAGGCAGTGAAGGCACAGCTCATACACATCAAAAAAAGGTAAATCTTTCTCATACTTAATTCGTTTAATTTGGTTTTCCTGTAATGGTTCAGTGGTTTGTTATCCTCAAATTTGCGATGCAACGAGTCGAAATGAGGGGTAGAAATTAATTTATATAAGGGTAATAATCGGTTAATATGGGCTTTACACGCCATATTAACCGGTATTTTGGACGATTTAGTTTAATCAATACATTAATATTAATTTAACTTCTATCCCATTACCCAAGATAGATCGTAAAGAAGCATGTACTTTAAGGTATCTGCTTTTCTCACTCTTGAAGGAATGGAAAATGGTTCACTCACACCAATAGCAAACAGTACTTTTTTAATTTTAATAATTACCTGAATTGTTTATACCACTTTTCAGCAGTAAATAACCAGTTGCGGTATCGTTGTTAAACACCCCTCCTCCGGCAGCATTAAAATTGGCTGTGTTAACATTGCCCCCGTTAATTTGTATGGTACCATTGGGCAGCAGATTTCCGGTAATATTGATAGAATATTCGGTACCGGTTGTATTGTCGCGGTAATAACCAATGCCATGGTACATATCGGCCGCTGCACTGCTTACATTAATGGTATTGTTTGAAACTACCACATAATTAAGAAAAGGATTGGCTGTTCCGCTCACGTATTCGTACAAGAGTATGCCCGAGTCATTCATCGTGTTATTGGTAATGGTGAGGTATTGGCCATTCCGTGCTTTGATATTTCCGCCTGAACCTGTTGTTGGCCAGCCAGAGATGAATGTATTATCCTTAATGGTTAAGCCGTTAAAACTGTGCGCATACATCCCGTGGTCGGTTAATGTATCAATAGAATTAAGCACAGTATTGCGGGCAATGGTATTGCTATCAATTAGTGAATTGCTCAGGCTATTATCGTTAACAGCACAGACAAAATACCCTGTTGAACCGCCATTGCCAAAGGTATTTTTTCGGATAATATCATTGGTTGAGCCACTTCCTACCCAAACGCCCCTACCGGGATCTGTAGCGCGGTGGCTGAAAGTGCAATTATACACCAATGCGCTATCGGTACTGTTCAGGTTTAAGTAGGCATCACTTAAATTATTGGTCTTATTCGTATTTATCTTCCGTTTTCCATAATCGAAAATGCAATTTTTAATTTTCACGCTTTTGGCACCGGTAATCGTCATTTTGATATTCCAAAAGGTAATACCTGAAAAAGTACAGTTGTTCAGCTCAGTTGAGTAGGCCAGATTGAGTAAATTACTTAATCCGGTGGCATCAAATACCGGACTGGCAGCGGTTTGATTTACAATAGAAACCCCTGCTTTCATTACAATTTTGCCAGTAATATTGTAGGTGCCCGGCTGAACCAGAATCGTTTGACCAGCGCTCGATCCTGCTATCACTGCATTAATCTGCGACAGGGTCATCCCCGTTTCAATAATGTGATCGGTTACCGATCTGGCCTTTGCTGGCTCATTATTTGAAATAAGTGCTTCTTGTTTCCGACACGAAAGGCTTAGCAATACGCCTCCAAGAATTAAAAGGGCTAAAACATTTTTTTTCGTCTTCATTTTTGTTTTTTGGTTAGTAAATATGAATTGATTGTGTTTAAATCACCTGTACCCTATCCTTTAACCAGGTTGTTTGCCCTATACAGCATAAACCGCCCCTGTTAAAAAGCTCCCTGAACTAAAACTGTAGAACCCGCAAATTCTTTTTGTGGCATTACCACTTTAATATCCCTGACCTTTCCACTTTTGAGGTTTTTAACCTGTAAATTAATTTCCTTTGCGGTTTGCAGTGGATCAGCGACTGACCATATTTGCTTTCCGTTAACCTGCTTAACCAGTAGTGCACAAGGTTTATCAGTGCTAATTTCCAGGCCAACAAGCAGTACAGTACCTGCCTGATAAAAAATAGCCTGTGCCATATCCAGCGAGTGATGATAAACAGCCTGCACCTTTTCGGTATTGGCTATAATCTGCAAATCGGATGCTTTAAAGCTTTTCAGGTCGCTGGTTTTAGATACGCCAGGCAATACCACATAGGCATAGCTTGCGTTTAGGGGTTTAATACCATGATTTAGCCAGAGTTTAAAAACGTTCCCCGAAACCACTTCCTTAGAAAAACTGTTGTTAATGTGGTACCAATCCCCTTTCTGAACTTCTGTACTTAAGGCCAAGCCAGAAGCTTGTGGAAAATAATAAGCTATCCCATCATGCAATACCCAGTTTTGCATATTATTGTTAAAACTAGTTACTTTTCCTTTATCTATACTTTTATTGTCGGCCGTAAGAACATGGCCATTTAACCAACACTGGTTAATAGTAGTGGTAATGGGTTCAGCAGTGTTACTGCTAATTCCGGCACCAAGACAAACAATTTCCTTATCAAAAAAGAACCAGGATTTTTTTGCCTGTAAACTGTCAAAATCAAGTGCATAACCACTGGCACCATAGGTACTGTCGGATACACCACCGGCAAAATCATTGCGCCCCGGCTCTCCCCAAAATACACTGGTCTGACGGTCAGTGGTATAATCCCTGCTTGTTACCCCAGGTATCTTATCCCATTCCCAAACGGGCATAATGTTATAATACTCTGGCCCACGCAATTGAATATTGGTCGCTCCATCAGATAAATACCGACCCAAAAGGTTTTCTTTATTGCCTGATTCGCTGCGTTTGGTACGGTTGCTCACCATCCGCACGTTAAATGCATAACCACTTCTGATATGCTGCACATAATCCCCATTCCAGAACTGCTTGTGTTCGGGTACTATTTTATAGCTGGCATCTGCCTTGTTTTCCGTTCTGGCAATGGCCGCATTCCAATCGTTTGTATTTTTAAAATCCAGCAACTGAGCTACCAAAAGCCTGTTTCGCTCAGTATTTTTATTTAAAATATCAGGTCTGCTTACTCCCCGGCCTTCCACATTAAAATCGATGTATGCGCCACGTATGGCTTTGAGGTAACTATTACGGTAGTAATTCGAAAATATAGCCAGTTTAGTATCTGACAGTGCATACTCTGTGCCCCTCACATAATTGGCCAATTTTAAAACACCGGTAATAAATACTGCGCCATAACTGGATATTTGCAACTGAGGCCCGTGCTGCAGGTAAGAATAATCGTACTGCAAACCTTCTTTGTCATGTACAAAATCAATAGGTTCAAAGAGTTGAGTAGTCGAAAAACGAAGTAATTCGTTATTTCCTGTTAATAATCCACGGTAAAAATAATGCAGGGCTACATCAGTTTTATTGGCACCTGTTTGTTTTGTTATATCTCCGCGCTTCATTCTTTCAATCAGTTGTTGCTCTAACCCCGCATCCAGCTTTTTTTTTCCCATGCGCATCATGATGAGCATTTCGCCCAGTGCCTGTGGCGTAGCAATTTCATTGTGCCACCAGTTGTTACTTTTCGGATCTGCCTGATACCAGTATTGAAAAGCGAGAGAAATTTGTTCAAAGAGCTTTTCATCGGCAAAATAACGACTCTCTGTATTGATATAAGCCTGTATCATACTTTCCAGATTAACCAAATGCTTATTGGGCTCCCATTTGGTAATTTCTTTATTTTGATAAGGAATATTTTTCCAGCTGCCATCGGCTTGCATCGTTTTACTATTTAACATTGCGGTATTATCTACAGATTTACTGGGTCTTTTAAGATCGTTTATAATCCTCTCCATTATCATCTGGCTAACCTCGGTTTGCTGTGAAAACGCACTATCTGATCGGTATACAATAAATAGGGTAAGTAAGCAGGCTATTAGTAATTTCTTCATTATTGTACTGTTTTTTTAATTAGTTGCCCATCGGTTTCATACGGTTTAAGGATACATTCTTTCCATCTCTCGGCCTTTGGTTTCCATGCGATGTTTCATAATCTGATTCTTTCCGCTGTAAGTGCTGCCCCAATGTGGCTGGTCAAGTCCTTTTTCCCATTGCTCAATGCTGGCCAGCATTTTTTTCACCTGGTCGGGATATTTGGCAGAAAGGTTTGTCGTTTCCGAGACATCTTTTTCAAGATCGAACAAAAGCACATGTTCTACCGTTTTACTTTCTTTAACCCGAATCAGTTTCCAGTTACCGGTACGCATGGCGGCGGCAATTCCCCGGCGCCAGTAAAGTGCAGGATGGGGTTTATTGCTGTTGCCGGCCGCTAAATAAGGTAACAGGTTTACTCCATCCAGCTTTTTTTTACCTTTTTGTGCACCCTTGCCCGCAGCAATAGCGGTAGGCAAAATATCCAATGCACTTACCGGTTGACGGTAAACCAACCCTTTGGTAATATGTTCAGGCCATTTCATTAACATTGCTACGCGGATTCCACCCTCCCATTTAGAACCTTTCATGCCTCTCAGCATGCCATTATCGGATGAATTAGACGTTGCGCCACCGTTATCATTTACAAAAACTATCAGTGTATTTTTATCCAAACCATTTTGCTTTAAGCAGCTTATTACTTTACCTACCCCATCATCAAGTGAAGTCATCATGGCTGCATAAGCCCTTCGCCCGCTGTCCGGAATATTAGAATAACGCTCCATAAGCTCTTTTTTAGCATTCAAGGGAGTATGCACGGCATTGTAGGCCAGATACATAAAAAAGGGACGATCTTTATTTTCGCCTATAAAACGGGTAGCCCTATCAGTAAACATATCGGTTAAATAGGTTACTTTGCTTTCTGGCACCACCGCTTTGTCATCGTACAAAACAGCTTCTTTTTCAGGTGGTTTCTTATAGGCAAAAAAGTTACGGGCGCCGCCGGTGAAACCATAAAACTCATCAAAACCCCGGTTAAGGGGAAAATGTTTGGGTTCATCACCCTGGTGCCATTTGCCTATCGCAATAGTACGGTAACCATTGGCCTGCATTTCGTTACCTATCGTTTGCTCGGCAGGGTCCATGCCCACATCTGAAAGTAAATAACCTGGTGAAACCTGTGTAGAAGTATTGTGTTCAAACCCAAACCGCTGCTGATAACGCCCTGTTAACATACCGGCTCTTGAAGGCGCACACACGGAAGCAGAAACATAGGCATCCGTAAAACGCACACCCTGACTGGCCAGTGCATCAATATTGGGAGTATGAAGAGATTGCCCGCCATAGCAACCAAAATCTGCATAGCCTGCATCATCGCTTACAATTACAATGATGTTCGGCTTAGCAACAGGCTTTTGTTGTGCAAAGCTCCATGCTGCGGGCAGCAATAAAAAAAGCAGCACCAATAATTTAATTGTTTTCATACTATTCAGTTCTTTATAATTGTAAATAGCTATTGAGCGTAAACGACGTACAGCAATGGCTGTGAGAAAATTCTTCATATCTGGTCTTTTGAAATGGTATTTCAATACAGATCAAATATTGTATTTAAGTACGCTACAAAGGGTGACAGATCAGTTTAAAAGGGGGGATTAATCTGTTTTTTGCTGATATTCTGATGGTGCAACGCCAAATTGCTTTCTAAATTCTTTGCTGAAATATTTTCGATCATTAAAACCAACGGAATAGGCTACTTCTGCAATATTCATTGACTGATCTTTGAGTAGTTGTGCCGCCCTTTTTAGGCGTTGCGATTTAATAAAATCGGAAATAGACAGTCCCGTTAAAGCTTTAATCTTTTTATAGAGCACGGTCTGGCTCATTCCAATATCATCTACCAGGCTGCTTACGTTGAAATCGGGATCTTCCATTTTATCCTCTATCAGCTGCATCAGCTTGTTCAGAAATTTTTCTTCAGGAGACGCTGTTTCCAGTTTCCTTGGATTAAGCATAATCTGCCTGATATATTTTTGTTTCAGGTCTTCGCGTCCCTGCAATAAGTTACGAATACTTAAGGCCAATACCTGGATACTGAAAGGTTTAGTGATATATACATCGGCTCCTGCCTCAAGTCCGTCAACCTGGTGCACGTGCGAGGCCATTGCGGTGAGCATAATTACCGGAATATGATTGGTTGTTTCAGATTGCTTTAACTTCAGGCAGAGTTCAAAGCCATTTAGTTCGGGCATGGTTACATCGCTCACAATGATATCGGGCACATTTTCTGTCGCTACCGCCCAGCCTTTTAAACCATTTTCGCTCTCCAATACCTGGTACGTATCTTGTAACGACTGGACAATGAAATCGCGGAGTTCGTCATTGTCTTCAACCACCAAAACGGTGTATCTTTTTTCAGTTATACTTTCAGGTACAGATATTTTGACCATTGTGGCCAATTCTGCAGGAGCATTATCATTAAATTTTATCATGGCCTGACCAGCCATTAATTGTTCGGCACTAAAATGATTTTTGCCCAAAAGAAGCTTTACAGTAAGCGTGGTTAGGCCACAGCCATCTGCCTGAGCAGGTTCACTATATACAGCGATTTCTCCCATATGTGAATCGAGTATATTTTTAACCAGTGCCAAACCAATTCCCCAGCCTTCGGCGGCAACAGTAGCCGATTTTACCTGAAAAAAATTGGTAAATATCTTATCCTGCATTTCTGCAGGTATGCCAATGCCGGAATCTGTAATCTTGATTTTAACCGCCCCTGCTTCTTCCTCCAGGGTAAAGGTTATTTTACCGTTATCGGGTGTAAATTTAAAAGCATTGGAAAGGATGTTATAAAATACCTTTTCCATTTGGGTAGCATCATAATATACCCATATGGTTTCGGCCTTACAAAAGAACTGGTAATCGATATTTTTAATTTCAGCAATTCCGGTATAGGCCTGGTATATCTGCTGGCAAAAGGCCACTAAATTATTTTCTGAAACCTTTAATGTGGCATTGCCGCTTTCTATTTTTCTAAAGTCGAGTAGCTCACTAATCAGCCGCACCAGCCGGTCTGTATTTTTTTTAATGTGCTGCAGCTGGTGGTTAACCATATCATTTTCTGCTGTTATTTTAATCAGCTTTTCCAAAGGAGCAAAAATCAGGGTTAAAGGGGTGCGGATTTCATGCGAAATACGGGTAAAAAAATCGAGTTTTACCTGGTAAAGCTCTTTTTGCTGTTCGCTGTTCAGGTGTTCGTAATACAATTCCGACTCGAGTTTTTGTTGTCTTTTGGTAAAGCGCAGCACAAAATAAAATAAGATACTGCAAGCCATAAAATACAATGCATAAGCCCACCAGGTTTGCCATAAAGGCGGTAATATGCGAATCTCCAGCACAGTTGGACTATTATTCCAAAGTCCATCGTTATTGCTCCCTTTTACCATCAGTTTGTACTTTCCGGAAGGTAAATTTGTATAGGTTGCGGATGGAATGCTAACATAATTCCAGTCTTTTTCGAAACCGGCCAACTTGTAGGCATACTGGTTACGTTGTGGCTGGATATAGTTTAATGCTAAAAACTCGACTGTAAAAATGTTCTGGTCGGCATTAAAGGTAATTGATTTGGTAAAGCTGATATCTTCTTTCAACAGGTTATCAGGTCCGTCAATCTCCACCGGTTTATTAAATAGTTTAAGTTCGGAGAAAACAGTTTTAGGGACATTGGTATTTGCCCGGATATCGCGCGGGGTAAACACTACCAAACCGTTATAACTTCCAAAATACAATTTACCATGTATATCTTTATAAGCAGAGTTTATATTAAACTCGTTGGTTGGTAAACCATCACCGGTATTGTAGTTCTTAAACGATTTGCGTTGCAGATCGAACTTGGTCAGGCCTCTATCCGTGCTAATCCACAGGTTACCATCGTTGTCTTCCAACAGGTCGATAATATTATTGCTGGCTAAACCATTGGCTTTGCCATAAGTACTAAAGGCATTTGATTTAGGTTTATAAACGCTCAGACCACCACGCATAGAACCGATCCAGATATGACCAGACCGGTCTTCCCAAATACAACTAATCTGATTTGATTTCAGGCTGTCGGGATGTTTATCGTTTTTAAAAAAGACACGAAACCTGGCAGCTCCGTGCGGTAGCAAATTTAAGCCTCGCGGGGTACCTACCCACAGGTTTTTTCTGGAATCCTGATAGGCAAACCTGATGTAGCTGCTACTTAATTTCAGCGGTTGACCCGGCGCGTCGCTAATAACCTGAAAGCTTCCGGTTTCGGGATCGAAGATGTTAAGGCCTTTAGAAGAAGTCCCCAGCAATAACCTGCCGCGATCATCTTCAGCAATACTGCTCACATAGCCCTGACTCAATCCATTGGTACTGGGCGGATAATGTTTGAATTTACCGGCTGACGGTATAAAAAGTTCTAATCCCCCCTGATAAAGTCCAATCCATATCCTTCCTTTTTTATCCTTAAAAATGGCTTTAATGGTATTGTTACTTAAGCTACCAGGATCGCCTGGATCATTTACATACTTTTTAAATAATCCGGTTTTAACGTCGTAAAAGTTTAAGCCCTGCCCTTCGGTGCCGATCCATAAATTTTGATTGTTATCAGCTTCTATTACACTACTGATGTCGCTACTGATACTATTGCGGTATTTACTGTATTTTAAAATGGTAAACGGAATGGTATTGCGGTGAGCTACATTTACGCCTCCAAACATGGTACCAATCCATATCGAACCCTGATTATCGCGATAGATATCTTTGATGGAGTTATCGCTCAAGCTTTTTCGGTTATCCGAATCATGTTTGTATACGCTAAAGTGAAAGGTTTCGGTATCTAAGATATTTAGGCCATTCATGGTCGCAACCCATAAACTACCTTTCCCAACCGGCATTATTTTCCGGATAATGTTGTTACTTAAAGCATCGGTATGTAACACATTAGATTTAAACCGTTTAAATGATCCTGATTCGGGTATAAAGAGATTCAGTCCTTCGGTCTCTGTACCAATCCAAATTCTTCCCTTGCCGTCTTCGGCAATGGTCCGGATAGAATTTTCGCTAATACTGGCCGCATCTTCGGAATGATGATAAAAAGAACGGATTTGGTACTTATTGTTTTTTAGCGATAAACGGCTCAGGCCAGTAGTAGTGCCCACCCAGATATTGCCCTTACTGTCTTCAAAAATGGTATATATCGAATTTCCGGCAAGTCCGTCTGCTTTATAAAGTTTTTTAAACTTACGCGAGGCACCATTTTCCAGCATGCTTAAACCAGAATTGGTACCAAACCACACCCTTCCCTTGCTATCAGCATATATGGCCAGTATTATTTTATTACTGATGCTATTGGGATTGTTGGGGTTAAAGGAAATTCGCTCAAAAGCATCTTTTTCCGGAATATAACGGTTAAGGCCATTTTGCGTACCTATCCAAAGGTTTTTTTGCCGGTCTTCTGCCAGCGCATAAATGTAATCTTCGGTGCTGATAGAGTTGGGGTTATCACTTAATGTACGGTAAATCTTTACATCCTTTCCGTCATACCGGTTCAAACAATCGCGGGTACCAAACCACATGTAACCGCGGCTATCTTTGCAAATGGATAAAACGGTGCTCTGCGACAGACCGTTGTTAACCGAAAGGTGATCAAAAGAGAGTTGCCCAAACGCAGTATTAAATATACCTAAGAAAATAAAGCATAGTAATATCCTTAATGCTAATATTGGTTTGGTCAGTTGGGTTCTCATTTTATATTTCCATAAAAATAGAGATTTTCCCGACTTGTAGAAATATTTGGTTAATTGTTCAAATTGGTTAATCTGCGAATTGAAAAAGCCAGCAATGCGAAAACAAACTGATTTAGACCAACATTAAACGATCAGTCTATAACCTTTCCCTCTGATCGTCACAATTTGTATAGACGGATCAGCGCTCAGATGTTTACGTAGCTTTGTCATGTAAACATCCATACTCCTTACATTATAAAAGGTATCATCTCCCCATAGCTCCTTTAAAACAAACCGCTTGTCCAGGACTTTGTTTTTATTCTGAACAAGCAATTCCAATAAAGAGGCTTCGCGGGTGGAAAGCCTGATGAGTCCTTGATTGCTACCCAGTTCCTGCAAGGAGGGATTAAAATAAAATATGCCTATGGTATAATTTAATTCTTCTGTATTCTTCGGCACTTCCGGAACACTTCTGTTTAAAAGCGATTTTATCCTCACAATCAGTTCTTCCATACTGAAAGGTTTTTTAAGATAATCGTTTCCTCCGATTTCGAAACCTTTCACTACATCTTCGGTTAAAGAACCTGCAGTCAAAAAGATTACCGACACTACCAGATTTTCCTTTCTAAGGTCAATTGTCAGTGAGAAGCAGATATTTAATGAGGTATGGAACCAGAATAACGAGACATTTTATGTAGAAAATATGCATGGTGTGAACTGGCCGGCCGTTAAAGCTAAATATGAAAAATTCCTGCCTTATGTAAGTCAGCGTCAGGATTTGAATTACTTACTGAAGGAAATGATGGGAGAATTGTGTGTAGGACATCATTACATCTGGGAGCCAGGAGATAAACCAAAATCAATATCTGTTGGAACCGGAATGCTTGGGGCAGATTATGAAATTGATCATGGCTTTTATAGAATCCGGAAAATTTTCCGAAGATTAGATTGGAATCCTGACTTTAACGCAGCTCTGGATAAACCCGGACTGGACATTAAGGAGGGAGATTATATCCTGGCCGTTAACGGGACCCCCATCACAGATGAGGCTTCTATTTATAGTTTCTTTGCGAACCAGACTGCCAAACAGGTAACATTGAAAGTGAACAATAAACCTACGTCTACGGGAGCAAGAGAAATTGTAGTTGTACCCGTAAATTATTCATCAGAGCAAACACTGCGTAAAATGGATTGGGTAGAACGAAACCGCAAGAGAGTGGATCAGATGAGTGGTGGCCAGATCGCCTATGTATATATGCCAAATACAGGAGACGAAGGATATACATTTTTCAATCGCTATTACTTTTCTCAGCTCGATAAAAAAGCTTTAATTATAGATGATCGTAACAATGGAGGTGGCAGTGTAGCCGATTATGTGACTGACATCCTGAAGCCTAAGTTAACCAATTATTGGGGAATAAGGGACGGCTGGAGTTTCGTGACTCCAGGTCATAGCATCAGTGGTCCAAAAGCAATGATCATCAACCAAAATGCAGGATCTGGTGGCGACGCGATGCCTTATCTATTTAAAAATGAAGGTTTGGGTAAACTGGTTGGACATACTACAATGGGGATATTGGTTGGTATTGGTGGTTATCCCCAATTGCTTGATGGTGGCAAAATTACCACACCAACTTTCGGCATCTATGACAGCAATGGAAATTGGATCATAGAAAACGAAGGGGTAAAACCTGATGTACCGGTAGAACAAACACCCAAAGAATTACTGGAAGGCAAAGATCCGCAAATTGAGCAGACCATTAAATTACTGCAGGAGGAAATGAAATCCTATACCTATCCAAACGTATCAAAACCCAAGGATCCGGTTAGAGGGAAGGTTCATTAAATATGCTTTTTATAGTACGTGTTCAACATTTGAGCACGTGCTTTTACAGGAGTTTAGCTATTATATAGCTGCATCAATTATTCATCGGTATATTAACCGGTCAATCCGGCATGGAATTAATTAACCAGTCATTCCAAAAATTGATTTTCGCTAAACCAAATGGTAACGGAGTATGTTCTATACAGCAAGTGATAAAAAACAATGAATACGGCCCAAAAGATGAGCGGGCCAAAGATAATATAGGCAATCAATGAAAAGCCAAAATCCCAATTCCGGGACCGGCTTTAAATATATCGATGCATAAACTTTTTAGATAATGGAAAACTTAGACCAACTGATTATACCCGCCGCAAGAAAAGGAGAAAACGAAGTGTTAAAAGTATTGATCGCGCGGGGAGCCGATATTAATTTTCGGGATGAAAAAGGATACACCCCGCTGATCATTGCTTGTTATAATAATCAGCTTGAGGCGGCCTCCATTCTCCTCGATGCCGGGGCCGATGTTGATGCGGCAGATGCTGGTGGAAATACCGCGTTGATGGGCGTATGTTTTAAGGGCTACCTGCCAATAGCGGAACTGCTTATTGCCAAGGGCGCAAAGCTAGACCTCCAACATGGTAACGGAGGTACTGCACTCATGTTTGCAGCTATGTTTGCAAGAAATGAACTGGTTAAACTGCTTTTATCAAAAGGCGCAGATGTCTCATTACGTGATATCAGGGGACAGCGGGCAGCGGAACTTGCTGCAATGCAGGGAAATGAGGAAGGCCTGGCATTGTTACAAGCCTAGCCTTCTGTATTCAGCAAGCCTTTTACCAGCAATTTCCATTGCGGATAAGATATGCCGAGTTTTGCCGCGAATCCTATTACTAAATTCCGTCCACGGTCAATAAGCCTGCCGCTATAAATATTGGGGATTTCGTTCCTTCCGTGTTCTTCTGCCCACACCCATATCCTATCCCTGCAGATTAAAAACGTAGAGGTTGCATCATCTTTTAAAAAATGTGCCACTTCTTTGTGCTTTGAAGTGGGATTGCGACTTGGACGTACGCGCATGGCAACAAGATTACTGTTCTTGTCGTCTCTAACCTTAATTTCTTCAACCCTCACCCAATCAAAACCATTACCAGCTAATGTGCCTGGCCCGGGGATATCGATGCGGATAAAATCACCTTTTTGGGCTGGTCGATCAACCTGATTTCCATTCGGATCACAAAGCCGGAATTCCGACATTCCCGAAATCTTACCCCAACAGTTCACATCGAGCAACCTCTCTGCTGCTAATGAAAAAAGCTCCTGCGCCTGAAAAAGCGTATCCGTTATTTTACTTTCAACAGCATCCATCTGGCTCCCTACCCTTTGATCTGGAACAAGATTTTCAATATACTCACCCATATCTTTTTCTTTTAAAAACCATCACGCCAGCCAGAAGGTTTTACTGATGGAAAACAAAATTTGCTTGCTCCTGACATCCCCTTCAATTTCAAAGAAGTGATAAAGTAAAAAACATTTTAAGACTAAAACCACTACACCATTATCACTGTTCTTTAATAAAAGAACCAAAAGATGGAAAATCCAATTGAGCCGAGCATGTTAATTTGTAAAAAATGTGGCTTCATTGCAGCAATGAGCGGATTATATTCAGATAAATTTAAAAATCATGGAAACAGACTTCACAGCAATAAAGAACAAATTTGAAGAAGGTATTTTAAAATCTTTATGGAGCGAAAACGGTCAGCTTACCTATGTGGTTAAAAATGGCTTTGATGTAAATGAGTTTGCTTTACTAGCCAAAAAGGTGCTGGAAAACAGTAATGAAATTGCCCATGATTTTACGGGCACAGTTATTAATGAAGATAATACAGCTTCAGCCACCTTCGATTACAAATCCGGTTGGTTCCTTGAAGGGCTTGCCAAAGGCGAAGTTGAGTAAAGCCAGCCTATCCTTCAACCTGCGTTCAAGCCGCGTGTTCTATTGACGTTCATTAATTAGCTATAGCAGGCTAAGCATAACTGTAATGCTTAGCCTGCGTTTTAGCCATCCGGCCATTAAGTTGTTGCATACGTGTAGTCATCAGCTCAATGGCTACATCTGAAAAATTATGCTGGAATCTTTCTTGTCACTTCCCTATCCCAAAAGCGGTGTTGGGCAATCATTTTTGTGAATATCTTAGCAAGCTTACCTGTATCTGCTGAAATTGCTATCCCTTCAGCAAGTGCATTTTTCTCCGTATAGGATGCGGGAAGCTTTTTATGGAAATAAGTCGCTTCTAGCACCTGCATTGCAGACGAATCAGCGGCAATTGCCTTGCAATGTTTGAAAGCTTCATTCAGGAAGTGCACTGCGTTTGCATCCGCTTCCAGCGTAGCCGAACTGTTTATACCACCCGCTAAATAGACGGCATCGTATAGTACCGAAGCCGCGGTAAGAAAACTTTCTTCAACCGGTATCTGCCTGTCTTCTTCATCAACTATACTTCCCAGCCTTGGCGCAATAACATGTACGGTAGCACCCTCTGCTTCCAATGCTTGCTTTATTTGATCAAGTGCTTTTCCGTTGACACCATCTGCTGCCAGGACCGCAATTTTTCTTGTTTTAATGGTATCTTTAACTGTGAAGGCCATACTTAAAGCTGCAGAAAGAGCCGGATCACTTTCTTTTTGCTCAGGAATATATTCCTCCCGGTTTGCATCAGCCGGAATGCTGCCATTGATTTCCGATAAAGGGATTACCGGAACGTGAAGGCCGAGCGTGAAGGCAACTGTTGCGGCAAGCCCCTTATCAATATGCGCAAGCAAGCCTAACATACGCTCTCTAACCGGAACCAGTTTCACTTTACCCAACTCAAAACTCAGGGCATCGGTCAAATGATTTTTCTCTGCTTCAGACTGGCTATTGAAAAACAGCCTTGCCTGTGAAAAGTGGTCGAAAAAACTACGGCTTCTGGCCCTGATTTTCCTCGCATCGATTCTTTCATTATAGCTTACAAATCCGCCGTCAGCAGCTTTAACCTGCCTGGGATTATCAGCTGATATCCCATTCGGGCCATAACTGGTTTTGCCACGATTAATTGTCTGGCGCATAAATCCATCCCGTTGATTGTTATGCACGGCCACTACCGGTCTATTAATTGGAATCTCATGGAAATTTGGGCCACCTAACCGGATCAGTTGTGTATCCGTGTAAGAAAATAATCTGCCCTGCAGCAACGGGTCATTGGTAAAATCTATACCCGGTACCACATGCCCGACGTGAAAAGCAGCCTGCTCAGTTTCAGCAAAGAAATTATCCGGATTACGATTAAGTGTCATTTTCCCGATTCGCTGTACTGGAACAAGTTCTTCGGGTATGAGCTTAGTGGGGTCTAAAAGGTCGAAACCAAACTTAAATTCATCTTCTTCAGCCACTACCTGTATCCCTAATTCCCATTCGGGAAAGGCGCCCGCTTCGATGGCCTCCCACAGATCACGCCTGTGGAAATCCGGATCTTTACCCGAAATGTTTTGCGCCTCATCCCAGGCTACTGAGTGTACACCGAGTAAGGGTTTCCAATGAAATTTAACAAAACTGGAAACGCCTTTGGCATTGACGAAGCGAAAAGTATGTACACCGAAACCCTCCATCATGCGGTAGCTCCTGGGAATAGCCCTATCACTCATGAGCCACATAATCATATGTGAAGACTCTGGCATCTGGGAGATAAAATCCCAAAAAGTATCATGAGCTGAGGCGGCCTGAGGTATTTCGTTATCTGGTTCAGGTTTTACCGCATGTACCAAATCCGGGAATTTTGCGGCATCCTGAATAAAAAATACCGGCATATTATTGCCCACCAGATCAAAATTACCTTCCTGCGTATAGAACTTAACGGCAAAACCACGAACATCTCTGGCCAGATCTGTTGAGCCTCTTGAGCCTGCAACGGTAGAAAACCGAACAAACACAGGTGTTTCAGCTTCAGGGTCGCATAAAAAAGCGGCCCTGGTGAGCGGTGAGATATCCTGGTACACCTTAAAAACGCCATGTGCCCCCGATCCCCTTGCATGGACAATGCGCTCAGGAATACGTTCGTGATCGAAATGGGTAATTTTTTCGCGCAAGATAAAATCTTCAAGAAGTGTTGCTCCCCGGTCTCCTGCCTTAAGAGAGTTTTGGTCATCATTGATCTTTACGCCATGATTGGTCGTCATTTCTGCAGAGGCAGAATCAGTGAGCGCCTCCTCAAGCTGCGCTATTTTTGTACTTTTGCCTTCAGGATTTTTTATATTTTTCTGTGTTGTCTTCTTTGCCATAATCCATAGTTTTAAGCCTCCTGGGCTGCCTTATAGTTAATTTCGTTTTCAGCAATGGCTGTGAGTTTATCGTGTGCCAGTTTTTCTTCTGTGAGGGTCTGGTCTAAAATATCCGCAACTTCACTCAATCCCAATGTATTAGCCAATTGAAACAGACCACCATACGCCGCAATCTCATAATGTTCTACTTTCTGGGAAGCCAGTATGATTCCCACATCCCTGGCAGCTGTACCAACCTGAGTTTGCTCGATAATTCCTTCTCCTTCTTTGGTCAGTCCTTCCATAGCATCACACTTTTTTGCAATCGCCTGAACTCCCAAAAGCCCGAATATTTGCTCCAAACGCGACACATGGCCTTTGGTTTCTTCCAGGTGTGACTCGATCGCACTTTTCAGCTCTGGTGCAGTTGCAGCCATAATCATTTTTGGCAATGTTTTGACTAAATGATTCTCAGCCCAATACAGATCGGCTATACTGTCCCTAAACAGTTCCTGTAGTGCCAATAACCCGCTGGCTGTAGTTTTTGTTCCGAATTTAGGTTCGCTTTTAATTCCCTGGTTTTTCATGGTATGTTTTGTTAGAAAGGTCTTCAAAATATTTACTTCTGCGTTATATTGCTTAGCAAAAAGCAGAGCTGAATTAGATAGTTTATATTTAGAACCAAAATTTCCAAGAGAAGGTTTTCGCTATTTGTAAATTGCAGACGGGGGTACCAGCGTGTAGCAGACCTTTTTAATTTTTACTTTTGAAAAAATTCCTTTAAAAACCTGCGTTGTTGAATAAAAGTTTTTCATGTCCACCGGAGCTCCTGAAGCTCACAATGACCAATAAGGGATAAAAACAAAAAACCTCTAATCAATTGATTTAGAGGTTTTTTAGATGGATTTAACATCCTTATTTATCGGGATAGCAGGACAAGAAACTACCATTCAACAAATTGATCATCAGTATTTTAAGCACCTGCATTATAGATAACCTGTAAATAACTTGCCTAAAAATTATAGATATTATTGGTTTTCGCATCGAAAATCAGTTTGTATCAACCTCCCTTTGAACTTTTTACTTACCAACCTGAAAGCAATATCTACTTTTTCCGGCAACCCATCTTTGGGTAACTAAACCATTAGCCTTCAGCATCAAAAAACCATTCTTCTGCCTGATCGATTGCCTCCTTAATGGCGACAGATTTATCCAGTCCTTTTTCGGCCACCAGCGCTGCCGCTATTTCCAAAGCCTTTTCCTTTACTTCAGGCCTAAGGTCTTTTAGCTGAAGGTCAAAATCCTGAAATTGATTTTCCATATTCCTTTGTTATTTATTTTAACCGGTTATCATTTTCTTATAAGTAATAAGCCTAATTTATGAAGAATGTATCGAATATTTTATCAACTGGAAAAAACTAAGATTCGTCCTTTTCTTCACCTAAATCGTGTTTAATCCTGAACGGATCGTAGTGCAGGCCTGGAGAAAGCCAATAAAGTAGAACCAGCCTCGAATAACGATAATTAAATGGGGAACAAACCAGTACTCCAGAAAAGATAACCAGGATATAATAATAAATATTTTCATAAGTCAATTCCAGACCAAAGACGCTTGCTGCAACACCAATTGAAATGATTTCGGCAACGCTCATTGCGTAGCTTACAAACATTGCAACATAGAAGTAGCCAGGCTCACGTTCAAATTTCAGGTCACAGACTTTGCAAACCTGATTCATCTTTTGAATCTTAAAACTATAGGCACTACCGGTAAACACAGATCCTAAGCGGCAACGAGGGCATTTGGAATGGCAAAATGCGCTCCACTCTGATAGAGGCGATGTATGGTATTTTTTTCTTCTATATTTTCCATGATTTCGGTAGTCTTGGTGCTCAAAAATTTCTTTTCCGGATACGGCCAGTTCGTTTTTTTAAGCCATTAACAATTCGCTGCATGCAAGATACCGAGTTGGTAACTGCTTACGCGTTCTTTTCCTTTCGAAAACAGTGTTAAAAGTGTTGAAATTGACGGAAACATCTGAGATTCAAAACACCTTCTTATGGCCACACAAGCCGTCTATATTGAAGCATTAATCGACGGTACCACTTTTGCGCACCTTTATCTCGGCAATTTGATTTCCAGCCAACTCCTGTAATGTACTTTCTATCATCTGACACATTTCATTCAAAGCAAGGTCGTTCGATTCGGTACCAAAAGGCTGCTCAATCTCATCAGCAATAGCTTCAAAAGCCACAAAAGTATAGGCAATGAAGACTACAATAAAAGGTGTGAGCCACTGCAGGCTGTCTACCAGCCCAAAAGGAAGAAGAAAACAGTAAAGATATACGGTACGATGAAGCAGAACACGGTAGCTATAAGGAATGGGCGTTGAGATAATGCGTTCGCAGCCCCCCACAATCTCGGTCAGTTTATCAAGATTTTCGTCCATACGCATTTGCTGTATGGAATCTATATACCCGGCGTTGCGTGCAAAAACGATCCGGTCTCCCATTAGTTTCGTAATCATAATGGGTCTATACCTTGAAGCGCTGATGAAATTAAAATCATCGGTACTAAGTCGTTCCCTTAGATCCGCTTCAGGGTCAGTGGACCGCAACTGGTGCTTTAGTGAATAAGTACAGGCCACTAATAGTTGGATGAAACTGTTAGGCTCAGATTTCCCGGCCGAGCTGCTGTATAGTGTAACAACCTGCCTGGCGAGTGAGCGGGTGGTATTCAGCAATCCTCCCCAAAGTTTTCTGGCCTCCCAGAACCTGTCATAACTTACATTGTTGCGGAAGCCGAGAAATAAGGCAAGTACAAAACCAAAGAGTGTTAATGGCGTAGGATTTAGCGGCACCTTGAAAGAAAGTATCTTGCCACGAAAAAAGACAATGGCAACAGACAGTACAAAAAGCAGGATAAGCCTGGGGAGCAGACGTGGAAGAACTGAGCCGTGCCATACGAAAAGCATTCTAAACCAATTTTCTTTTTTCCTGATGATCATTTTATTTCTGGCTGTTTATCATTTTCACAATAGTAATTTTTATAGCTAAAGATACAATCAAAGCATCAGCAAAGAAAACACGAGTGACCCTGTTGACCCTGCCCGTTGATGCTTCATCCTATTTTTACGTGCGGCTAAGTACAAGTTACATCAACCTATAAGCTTCCTCAACCTGCTTTACTTTGTCATAAATGGTCGAATTATGTTTTCTTATTTTAATCTTCACATACTTGGAAGCCGGCATATTACTTTCCTCCACCACGTTATTTACTGATACCAATACATTGGTTTCAGGGAAGTAGGTCACCGTATTACGTTCCGGAATCTGGTAGGGTACGATGATGAACAGGGGGGCAATCCTTTCTATTCCGTCATCGAAATTGAACAAGTCTACTTTCTCTCCTCCCTTCATCCCCAGCCTATCGATATCCTTTTGATTCATGAAGATCACCCGCCGTTCATTTTTAATGCCGCGGTAACGATCGTCCAACCCGTAAATGGTGGTATTGAACTGATCATGTGTTCTGGTCGTGGCCATCATAAATTCATCTTCCTCAAGATAGTTATTTGGAATTTTAGTAAGGGTGAAAGGCGCACGATCGCCGAATTCCCGGGTAATAAACTTCCCGTCCCTCGCACCATTTGGCAGATAAAATCCACCCTTTTGCCTAACCTTTTCATTGTAGTTTTCAAAGCCTGGAATACAGCCTGCAATTGCATCCCTTACCGCGTCATAACTATCGTGATAAAGCTGCCAGTCGACTACCGATCGTTCCCCTAAAGTTGCCATTGCCATTCGACACGCAATCTGCGTTTCATTAATTAAATTCTTTGATACCGCATCCAGCATTCCCTTTGAGGCCTGTACAACACCCATAGAATTTTCTGTGGAAATGATCTGTACCTCGCCGTTTACGATATCCTTATCGCTGCGTCCGTAAGTAGGCAATATTAGTGCTTCCTTTCCATGAATAAGGTGGCTTCGATTGAGCTTCGTTGATACGCATACCAGCAGATCCAGTTTACGCACAGCATTGGCGGTATAGGTCGTATCGGGAGTAGCAGATAAGAAATTCCCTCCCATGCAAAACATAAATTTGAGTTTACCCTCGTGCATGGCCTTAATGGCACGGACCACATCATAACCATGTGCACGCGGCATCTTAAAGCCATAGTAACTTTCAAGGCGGTCGAGCTGTTCATTGGTTGGCTTCTCGTCGATAAGCATGGTCCTGTTACCCTGTACATTGCTGTGCCCACGTACCGGACATACGCCTGCCCCAGGTTTTCCGATACTGCCTTTAAGCAACAGAATGTTGAGAATTTCGCGGATCATCGCAACACCGTTGGGCTGTTGTGTAAGCCCCATTCCCCAACAAAAAATGATTCTTTTTTTGAAGGCAATCATTTCCGCAGCCCTTAGGATATCTTCTTTCGAAACGCCACATAGCTGAGATAAATGGTCAAGATTATAATCTTCATGGTCAAACTGCTTTAAAAATGCCTCGTAGCCGGTAGTTTTATCTTTAATAAATTCCTGATCAAAGACCTGTCCCGGAAATTTCTTTTCGAAATCAATCAGCAAAATTTCCAATGCTTTAAGCAAAGCCATATCGCCATTAATTTTTACAGGAAGATATAAATCTGCCAGTTTCACCCCACCTCCGATCATTCCCTTTATAGATTGCGGGTCCTGAAACCCAAGCAATCCAGCCTCTGGCAGTGGATTGATAGCAATGATCATCGCCCCATTTTTCTTTCCTTTGGAGAGGGCACTCATCATCCGGGGTGCATTGGTACCCGGGTTATGGCCGATATCGATAATTACATCAGTTTCATAAAAGTCTTCCAGCGTGACGGTCCCTTTACCAATGCCGATAGTTGGGCGGAGGGCAGAGCCGGAGGTTTCATGGCACATATTCGAACAGTCAGGCATATTGTTAGTACCAAATTCCTTCGCAAAAAGCTGATAGACGAACGATGCCTCGTTGCTGGTTCTCCCTGAGGTATAAAATGCTGCCTGATCAGGTGAATCCAGTCCATTGAGGTGCTCGGCAATTTTGTTGAAGGCACCATCCCAACTGATGGGCTCATAGTGCGTTCCGCCTTTGGGCATGTACATCGGCTCGGTGAGTCTTCCGAATTTGCCGATTTGGTAATCATCGAGTTTGGCGAGGTCAAACACCGAATGCGCTTTAAAAAACGCCGCAGTAACTCTTTTCGTCGTTGCTTCCTCTGCAAGTGCCTTGGCGCCATTTTCGCAATACTCGCCAACAGGCGAGCGTTCATCATCAGGATCTGGCCATGCGCAACTCGGACAATCGAATCCCTTGAACTGGTTCATGTTCAAAAGGGCGTGGTTACCCCGGAAGAATGTTTTCTCCTCTATCAGATCACCCATAGCAGCCATTACGGCGTGCATTCCTGCTGCTGATTTCTCAACAGGCGTTAGTTTCAGGTCAAGCAGTTTATAGGGATTTTCTGCAGAAGGTTCTTTTTTATTATCGTTTTCCATCGCTTAGCAGTTTATATTGGGATTGGGAAAATGATCACTCTGATCTTCTTCCGCATTATCCAAACAGGTAAAATCTTTCTCAATTAGTAAATTAACGGGACCAGTTACATCGCTAAAACCAACCCGGTCTGTATTGACCAACTCCTCAATCATTTTTTCAGGCATATTCAGAACAATCCGGTTTTCAGAAAAATCGGCAGTGAGCTGCCCCTCACTTGTCGTTGCAATCGCATATTCCAGCGTTTGGGTAGCAAATTGCGTATATTCGGAAAGAAATCCTACCATTCCAAGCGCCGCCACTTCAGACCTGGTTAAACGATATCTGATTGAATTGCCTTTTATTCTAATTTTCATGCGATGTAGGTATTAAAATTTTGTCGTTAAAGGTATAAATGTTAAAACGGTCTTCCTTTAAAAACCCTAAAAGGGTAATCCCAAATTCTGCCGCAAGTTCCACGGCAAGACTGGATGGCGCACCGATGGCAGCCACAATTGCAATTCCTGCCATGGCTGCTTTCTGGATCAGTTCAAAACTGGCACGTCCGCTCAACAACAATATACACCTGTTAAGGGGAAGCAGATTGCTGGCAAGTGCAGCGCCAATGAGCTTATCAAGGGCATTATGACGGCCAACATCCTCCCTGATCATTAGCATCTCTCCTTCCATCGTAAAAAGGCCGGAGGCGTGGATTCCACCTGTAGCAGAGAAATTTCGTTGTGCCGACCTGAGTTTGTGTGGTAACTGGTAAAGGATTTCGGGCGACAGGCTGAGTTCCTGCTGGTTTCCCAGACCTGAATATATACTTGAGGTTCTAATAGATTGTATTGATCCCTTGCCACAAACACCACAACTGGATGTGGTGTAAAAGTTACGGTCGGACTGCGAGAGATTAGGAATAAATTGATTACAGAATTCTACGCATACAATATTTTCCTTATCAAATTCACATGCCATTACCAGGTGGGCTATGCTGGTCACAACTTCTTTGGAGGATAAAATACCTTCTGTAAACAAAAAACCGAGTGCAAGCTCCAGATCATTTCCGGGTGTCCGCATGGTGACCGAAATATTTTTTTGAACCCGAGCACTTGCAGGCCCATATATTATCCGGATTTCCAGCGGTTCTTCTACAGAAAGAATGTCGAGTGCCGGTGAAGCGATAGATCCCGATACTTTATTAACGGGCATGTGTTTAATCGAAACCGATGGAATATTCCTCATAAAAATCGTTATTAGTCAAAATAAGTATAAATATACTGCTTGGAAATAAAATTAAATCCTCTTAGCATGTTTAATTTTTAACGATGTTACACACATTGCCTAACGGGTAAAATATTGTTCAATAATATCCTTGAAACAGGGCAATTTCCCACTTTTTAACGGTATTATTTTTTTACTTTACTTCGGGTCGGCCTTTAGTAAGGATGCAGGAGGTAAAATGGCCAAATCCGAAAGCAACATGAGTAAACAACCGCAAGGATGACTATATTTAGCTATGGAAAACCAAAAAAGCAAACTTTTTTATATGCTGTTGGTGATGGCTTTAAGTTTCACCGTTTATTATGCTTTCTCTCCTTACCGTGGGCGCATGCAAATGACAGGTTATGAAACTGCAAAGCGGAACAATGAACGGTTGATCGGTAAGCTGGATAACCTGCTGTCGCATACAGGTGAAAACGCTTATAAAAACAGGTTAATGAACTGGCCCGACAACGGGAGACTGCGTACCATAAGCGGGATGTGATTGAAAGCAATAAGCTTATCAGTTCGGGTGTGTACCACAGGCGTTTGAACAAACTCTATATCGGGATTGGGTTGACGCTACTGGCTTTCGGCTCACATCAATATTCCAGGTGCCGCAAAGAGCCGGTAAAGGTTTGAAAGTCATTAAAATGATAACTACAAAAACCAGGATTGATCATGAACAAGGAAATTGGTAACAATACCATTATTTATGCCGATAGGCCTCTGAGGGGGTATCATTACGGAATTACCTCCGGGTGGCTGGGCAGCTTCCTATTGCTTTCCGGCTGGTCTATAGGGCTTTACCTGGAATCCAGGGATTATCCCAGGAGCGAGGATACCGTATTTTTGGCCGTCCTGGTGTTATTGGCCTCGCTGAATGGGCTGGTGCTGTGGAAAAAAGTGAAAAGCATGCTTTCAGCCGGGCGGGAAAAACCACTGATGAGCATCGGCAAAGGCGGGATTGCTGTCATGGATGAGGGGCTGTGCAGCTGGGAACAAATATCGGCCATCAGGCTTTATGCCGAGTTTGATCAGCATTTTATGAACTTGTGTTTTGCGGATGGTTCACAGGTGAAGACTTACAGGTTGCATAGTCCTGTGGAAGTAACCGAGTTTGATGACCTGGATGGACTGAAGGTATTACTGGAAAAATCTTGCAGCAAGGTACTCACCGGAAAGGGTTGAAAATATAGGCTTGTAGCCCGGCGGTCTTACTTATCAGGGTGCAAATGGCATCACCCACAACTCCTCCTTATGCCTCGCCCCTGCCTTCCTCAACATATGATAGTAAATCTGAAACTTCTCTTCCAAAGCATTGCCTTTGTTGCGCTGCAGTTGATACCTGATATAATCGGGCACTATCCTGCCGTCAATCATATCAGCCCTGTTTAATGGCACCCGTCAGGCTATGGCATCTTCGATAAATTCATCAAACTTATAGGAAACAGCATACTTCAACAAACTCCCATCCATTACATCGAACTGTGTGCTATTGCATACCAATAGGTTTAGCTGCTCATAAGTAGCCCACACGACGGAAATCTTCCTGTCCATAACTTCCTTGCTGTCTTTGGCAGGGTCACCCTTTGCAGCCTCATGGATACGACGCTGGTAGAAATACTTGTCCCCCCTTCAGGATTACTGTCCTTCACCCGCCCCGAGATAAGCATGCACAGGTTCTTCATTTTGGATAGCTGCCATTCCGGAAAGAGTTCATCCAGCGGTTTAATCTCCATTTTAGCCCTTTTCACCTCTAAATAAATCAATATCCTGGGATCTTGCTGCGCCAGGCAAGTGAATGGGCTCAGACATACCCGTTTGCCAGGCAAGTTTACGCTATATCCAACCCTTTTACCTGATAAAACCCGCCCCTCTTTAAGGTGATTAATCTTACCACCGGGATCAGGCGGACAATGGATAATCCTCTGGTATAATCAATAACGGTCCTTTAGCTATTCTTGCCATTTGTTGGCTGAAAGGCTGGTGGAATAAATTACTAAAAAAACTGTGTTCGCGGTGCACCATCGCCAAACAATCCATTGAAGTATGTTTCTGAAGCCAATCCAATCCATCCATCTCGCTGTGGTTGTATATATTTAGAGAGGTAATATCCAATCCTGGTAACATCGCTTTTGCCCTGACCAGGAAGTGTTCTATTCTTTCACTTTCACAGGCCTCCCCACCTTTGAGAACATGGGCGATACGGATAGATGCCTTTGTCCTGCCGGCAATTTCGGCTAGATAACCGAGCGCATGAAAGTCTCCCTCCTGCAGTTCGCTTGCAAAAATGATCTGCTTCACAGGCTTATAAGAAATGTCCTTTGGTAATAATAACACCGGAAATGTCCCCATCTTGATCAGGTCCCTACTGGTACTGCCAAGCAAAAACCGGGAAGTATTACCTCTCCCTGAAAGCCCAACAATTACCAGTCCTACCCCTTGCTTTTTAACCAGCTCTCCCAGATAGGAACCGGGACTACCAAAACCAGCAGCTATTTCCAATTCAGGTAAACCCATCCCGCTTGCCTGCCGGGTAAATTTCCCATTAGACAATTTATCCCGCTCGATAGCCAGCCTCTCCAATATTGCCTCCCGGTCCTCTTCACTTCCACCATAAGGGATATCGATCCCTGCTGGTGTAACCATAGGAACCGGTACGGGCAAGGCATGTGCAAGCAATAGTTTTAATCTTAGCTCTCCGGCTAACCTCAAGCCATATTCTGCAGCCTGTTTTGCTACTTTGGAAAAATTCGTACATATTAATATTGTTTTCATATGATCATTTTTAATTTTCGTGTTTGACTATTTTGTAAGCGGATATGATTCGCAGTCATCATTTCTTCCGGCCGATTTTTAAACCGTACTACCTGATGACCCTTAGCCCACAATTGCCCGTTTATAAAAAGGATTTCCTTATTGGCTGATATTAACAGACTCTTTCTTTAGATGCTTTTTCTTCGATTTGTCCATGATTATCGTCAACAATCCATTTTTATAATTTGCCTGCACGCCTTTACGGCGCACGTTATCCGGCAACGAAAAACTTCTGTTAAAAGCAGTGGCTGTAAATTCCCTTCTGAGGAACTGCGCTTTGTCTTGTTTTTTTGAGCTAACATGCCCTGCGCTAATCAAAATACACTGCTCATTTAAGCCTATTTTGAAATCGTCTTTTTTAAAACCCGGTGCCGCAAGTTCGATAGTAAAATGGTTCTTGGTTTCCTTCACGTTTAATGCAGGCCATAACAGGTTTGATAGCAATCGGTTTTTGACTGTAGCGTCTGTATCCCAGATATCCTCCATCAAATTTTCAACTGGTGAGGTCCCTTTTGTTTTTTGTATGGTTTTCATTTTCTTATTCTTTAATTCCGTAATAAAATTCGCGGTTTCAAAGCTCAGGGTAACTGATCTTAATCAATTGATAATCTGTTATTTATCACATTTAACGCTCTTTCAGGCTACCCCCATACAACTGAACCTTTTAATGCTTACCCTATGCGGGTTTCAGGATTTTAAGTTTAACTGCAAGATAAGACAGGAGTTGCTGCCGATATCCAGCGGTAACGATTTTTAGACCTGATAAAAGTGCTTCAGATTTGCGTTTAGAAATCAAAAAATTTAGCTTTAGATAGGTGTCTTGTGTGCCGATGGAAGTACCAAAAGCGGGATACTGATACAGTTTAACATACGTTTAGTATTACTGCCTGCCACAACGTTTTCCCAAAAGCTGTGATGGCGGTGTGCCATGATGAACAAATCGGGTTTGGCAACAGTTAACAAGTACTCCAGCCCATCGGAGGTACTGTTGCTAATTGCCCGCCGGTAATACACCCTGGGATAATCTACTTTTCCGGAAACCTGGGACAGGAAACGGCCCAGTCGCTTCTGGTAGCCCTGCTCATCCTCTTTGGGTTGCGAACTATGCATAATAAGCAGCTCTGCATTAAATTTTCGTGCCAGGTTACCTGAAACACAAATCAAGGGGATATCTGTAGGATTTAAATCGGTTGCAAAAGCGATTTTGTCAAATTTCCTGAATTTCAACGTTTCAGGTATCAGCAGTACAGGCAGTTGTCCAGCTGTGATTGCGCTGTTAATTGCGCTTCCAAAAAAGGCTCTTTTCAGTCTGCTCGCCCTGGAAATGCCCATGACAATCAGGCTCATTTTTTCTTGTTCATAATGTTTACTGACTTCAGCGATCACATCGCCTTTAGTGACCTTACCTTCGATGGATGGTTTAAAGTCAAGCACCTCAAAGCTGTCCCTGATTTTTATCGCAATCATTTCGCACAGCGCTGCGATCTTTTGGGATAAAAGTTGCAAAGGCGAAAGACTTTCCTGTTGCAGATTAACTGCTGGAGTAACCGTGATGCTTTCAAACGATTTGCTGATGTAGAGCAGTTCTACATTAGCTCCAATCCTACAGGCTAATACACTGGCATAGTATGCGGCGTTTTCCGAAGCTTCAGAAAAATCCAGGGGTACAAGTATTTTCTTCATGATTTTTGTTTTTATCGGGATCTGTAATTGGCCGCTGAATTATTTTTGAACCCTGGCAACTTTGCCGGTGCCGGGAAACATTAACTTTTCAAGTGGCTGATCTCGGTGATAAACATCGGGATAGCTAACAAATAGCCCCTGACTGATTTCACAGGTGAGATAAGTGATTTTGATAGGGACTGTATGCTTTAACTTAAAATCTGTTTTCGACAGATTTGCCATTGCCAGTCGTAGCTGCCGTATCTTCGCATCCTGCCCATCATAGGACAAAAGTAAAACAGCAAGTGCTTCCGCTTCGGCAACACGCACACACCCATGGGAAAACAGCCGGTCTGCCCGCTCAAAAAGTTTCTGTTCGGGAGTATCATGCAGATAGATATCAAAAACGTTTGGAAAGCGGAATACGATTTTGCCCATCGCGTTATCACAGCCTGAGGATTGCTGTAAACGATATAAGCCGGGATTGGTTTTAACATGGTTCAAAACATGCTTATTTATCTCGATTAAATTGCCAGACCGATCATAAAGGCCATAATGGTTGTTATTAAAAAAACCAGAATCTTTCAAGGCCTTGGGAAGTAATTCTGAGATAAATATCCTTTGGGGTACTTTCCATTCGGGAGCCGTCGTCATCGAAGTAATCTGACTTTCCAGTTCAGGACTCGGAGTTGAAAGCTTACCCACTATTACTTTAAAGCGTCGAACACTATCAGCCTTGACCACACTTAAGCTGTAAGATGGGATGTTCACCTGCACATAATAATCGTCTTCATTATTTATCCACCTAAGGCGCTCCATGTTGATTGCGATCTTCCTGGCCTCGCCCTCCGGAAATTCATAACAGTCATCAATATACTGGCCCTTGATCAGATGCAGGTAATCCTGAAGCAGCTGGTAGCTTCTCATTTTAGGCTGTGCAGACACAAGCCTGTCCATAAAATTTCTTTTACCGGTTGCCTGAAATAAATATGCTGCCGCATCAAATTTCAATGTTTGTTTGCCCTCCAGAACCGCTATGGTGATCGTTGGACTGAATTTCCCGTAATGCAGGTGGTTAACAAGCGTGATCAGTGCATCGGTCATGTAGATATCGAAGATGAGCTGCTCAGACGCTGTGTTTTTAGTAGCAGGGTCTGTTAAAGCACGCAGGGAATCATAGGGTAGTTCGTTGGGATGAAAATCGCTCCGGTTGAGCCCGAATTGCAAGACACAATCCAGTAATAGCATTCCCTGAAAAACATCTGAGTGTATAGTGTCAGGTTTTATCCACATCGGACGGTAAGCGGCCATTTGATAAAAACGCCGTGCCTGATTCGGATAATTCAGGCTTTTTTTGATCTGGCCAAATGTTTTCGAAAACAGCACAGTATCCTGCATGGCTGCATTGATATTGAGCGTTGAGGTATTTGCCGGGATCATTGCAAAGCCATTCCTTACCACCAAAAAAAGCCACAACAGGCTAAAAAAAACGAAGGTAAATTTAGTTGCCTTAATGCGTTGATTTGAAAGATCTTTTTTCATGTCATGCTGATTTATTTGTAAAACTGATCTAAACAATGGTTCGGGTACCGATTAAAATACGACCACCCAGGTAAGGATGCTGGTTATGTCTTTTCAAATAGCCAGCGCATTGGCCGGGGCTGCTTTGCAGACCGCAGGCCGAATTTCCGGACGCTGTGAACCCTTAGAAATTCTACTGCTTCTCTGATGTCATCAGTCAACAGGAGAAGTTCTAAGTCTATGGGAGATATTGTTCCACTTTCCTCCATTCGCTTTAAATGCGCTATCAATGCTTTGTGATAACTTTTGTCAAAAACAATAACCGGAAATTCGCGTATTTTATGGGTTTGTATGAGTGTTAGGGCCTCAAAACACTCATCAAGCGTGCCATAGCCTCCAGGCAAGACCACAAAAGCAAAACTATATTTGACCAAAAGGACCTTGCGAATAAAAAAGTGTTTCACTGTCACCCATTTATCGAGATAAATATTAGCCTTTTGTTCATGAGCCAATTTAATATTACAGCCTACTGATTTTCCGCCTGCCTGCTTGGCTCCGCGGTTTGCAGCCTCCATCAAACCAGGTCCGCCCCCTGTCATAACCGCAAAGCCTAACCTGGAGACAGCGGAGGCAGCATTGCTGGCAAACAAATAGTATGGATGATTTTCACTAAACCTTGCCGAACCGAAGAAAGTTACACAGGGCCCGATAAAATGCAATCCTCTGAACCCCCTGATCAAATCAAGCATGGTTTGCAGGGTGAAGACAAACTCTTTTATCCTGGAGCGCGGTCCGGCTAAAAATCCGATATCCGATTTTTGATTCATGGTTAATGATTTGCATAAAGTTAGGCTGGTTAAGGGCTGGCTTTAATGATATTGATCACATTTTTGGCTGTTTGAAATCATAATATTTTTTCGCGATCAGCGCTAATATTGTACTGAAAAGACTTATTACCAAAATGCATAACGGACAACGATAACCCTGACTACCATAAAGCCCTGTCTGCCCATACAGTTATTTACATTGATGAGCCTACAGTAAAATACATGGATAATCCAATGTGATTGGGATTGCTCAGACTGAATGGATCAGCGAAGCGCGGCGAGAAACAAGTGCTTTCAGCAGGACAGCTGGAGAAGATTCGTTATTTGAGCAATGTAAGCCCAGCCGGCATTTTAATCCCATCTGAATATTTTAAACGATCATGATAACATAAATCCGAACCAAGGGAGCCAAAAACGTAGCAAATGGCGTTTTTAAAATCCAATAAAGCTTATGGTTTTTACCGGACTGATAACCTTTTATTTTAACTATTGTTCAAACCAAAAAACATGGAGAATTACTGGTTGTTTTATTTACTCGCCCTATTTGCAGAAGTTATAGGCACCATTAGCGGGTTTGGATCCTCGGTACTTTTTGTTCCGATCGCCTCCCTTTTTTTCGACTTTAAATTTGTTCTGGGAATTACCGCTGCGTTCCATGTTTTTAGCAACTTATCCAAAATCTACCTATTCAAAGATGGGATCAACAAAAGGATTGCATTCAAAATGGGCATTCCCGCCCTCATTGCTGTCATTGCAGGTGCCGCATTGGTGAACTTTCTTCCAGTTATGCTGGTGGAAAGGGGAATGAGCGTACTGATATTTTTGATGTGCATTTTCCTGTTCTTTAGCCCTAAGGTACAATTAGCGACAACCAATGCAAACCTGATTAAAGGGGGCGTTTTATCTGGATTTCTTGCCGGGTTGATTGGAACTGGTGGCGCCATCCGGGGAATTGTCTTAAGTGCTTTCAACCTGGAAAAGAATATTTTCATCGCCACCTCAGCCTTAATCGATCTGGGTGTTGACAGTAGCCGGGCAATTATCTATGCCTCAAACGGATATATGAATGTACGGATGCTAACTTTGCTACCGCTATTGATATTGGTAAGTTTTACTGGAAGTTGGCTTGGAAAAAAAATGCTCACGAACATCTCACAAAAATGGTTTAAGCATATTGTGCTTGGTTGCATCCTGGTTAGTTCCCTGCTCCAGTTTATTTTTCATTTCCTGAATAATCCTTAGTTCAGCAGCATCAAAAAGCGTTACCCCTTAGCACCTCGCCCAAAAGATCAAAAAAAAAATGTTATGACACTTTTGGATACTGAAAGTGTCATAACAAAAACTACCTGGTAGAACTGCGGATATCTTCTGCATTCCGTTGAGTGCAGGCTCATTTTTACTATCCCCTATTTAAATTTCAGGTTTAATGAAACAATATTGGAGGCCAGCCCTGTCGAACGGGAGTAATGGCCGTATCTGAGCTCGAGCATATTCAGGCGTTGCCAGCCCAATACACCTTTCGGTGGTGAAAAGCGGATGCCCATACCATAGAAATCACTGTTTAAACTGGACAAATCATAATCACTGGTGAAATACTGCGCTGAAGGATTGTGCTGGCCATAGGCCGCGAAATACCGCGTTCCCGTCTGGTTATTATATCGGTAAAAAGGACTGATCGAAAAGAAAGCATTTACTTTCACAGGAATTTCCAGTTCGGCCGTGTGCGCCCTGATCCCCCAGTTATCCATATAGTAGCGGTAAAAGCTTCGGATCACAAAACGGTCTCCCAGGAAATAATTCATCCTTAAGGCTATGGGTAGCTTATAACGTTTGTCAGGCAATGTTTCTGCCCGCAAAGAACCATCAGTAAAATAATCACGCTGGTAGCGCGTAGCCAGTAAACCATGCTGGTAGGATGGCTCAATGATCAATGCTGCCTGGAAGTTTTTATTAATTACCTGAGATAAAGAGAATGATGTGCTGAAGGAGTTTCTAGGCGCGGTATCATATTCCTCACCCCTCTTGCCGGTGTTTCCCGTTCGCAGCTCAACAGGCAAAATTACCGTCCATTGATCAAGAAAAGCCTGAAGCTTGAAATCGAACTGGGTATTTTTGTCTTTTGACAGGCGCGTAAGGTTAAAAGCTGCCCCAACTGACTGGTAGTCAAACTCTGTAGAATAGGAGCCGGTAAAACCAAATGAATTACCTGTTTGCTCATTGGAATGTGTCCAGTTGAGCGACGGATAAATACGGGTATCGGCAGAAGATGCAGACGAAATCGTACTTGGGTCAATTTTATCTGATGAGGCGGAAGTGTAGTGATCTATCCCCAGTTCGAAAAGAAAGGTGTTCTTTTTACCATGTTTATTGAACCTGGATAACTGCAGGTCGATAGTATTGGCAAAATCGCTTAATTTTTCGGTACCGATTCCCCCGGTTACAGCTGAATTGTTACCATTCTGGTTATAATAGGCTGAAACCAGGTTGATTTCATCAATTTTCAGCTTTCTGGATTGATAACTGCTGCTGTCGGTTTTTACCGGTACAGGCCTGGTTTGTGCATAAGCACCAAATATGCCCAGGTACATGAAGAGCACATGGAAATATATCTTTTTCATATCGATCTCCCTTATTTAATTACAACCACAACCGCCACCGCTTTTGCCTCCGTTAGCCCCCGAAGCACCTTCCCGGTATAACTGAAAACTCTGTTCAAACTTCTGCACTTTACGGGCCGAGAGGATCATATCGGAATCATTGATCTTATTTTTCTGGTAGGATTTTACACTGCTGCAGGAACTCATCACAACTGAAACTACAATTGCGAGGCCTGGCAGCATCAAAAATGGTCTGGAAATTTTCATAACTATATCACATTAATATTTTTTGAGGTAAACAGCCGGTTATCGTCATCGATAACAATACAGGCCACTTGTTTAATCTGGTTGATCAGCTCAAGGCCGACCTTAACACCCATGACCACAACAGGGGTCGCCAGGGCATCCGCCAGTTCGGCACTCGGGCAAATAATACTTACGCTTTTTACCCCGCTAACCGGAAGCCCGGTTTTAGGATCAATGGTATGCGAGTAACGTTTGCCATCGATGGTAACAAATTTTTCGTAATTGCCACTGGTTGCAATGGCCATATCGCTGATTTTTAGGGCAGAAAATGGTTTACTGGTTTGACTGGGATCTGCAATTCCCACCGTCCAGGGTTGTCCGCTTTGCTGCAATCCCCAGGTAACCAGATCACCTGCTGCGTTTACGATACCGTTTTTGATACCACGTTCCTGCATGACCTGTTTTGCCCGGTCGGCAGCGTAGCCCTTCCCGATGCCGCCAAAACCGATACGCATCCCTTTATTTTTAAGCATAACAGTTGATGCTGCTTTATCCACTGCCACGTTGCGATAGTCGATTAATGCTACTGATGCCAGTGCTGTTTCTTTGCCTGGTAAGCTGGTCATCTGCTGATCAAAGTTCCAAAGCCGTTTATCGATAGAGCCATAGCTGATATCAAAAGCCCCGCCTGTAATTTCAGAAATTTTCTGTGCCCGTTCAATAAGCGCTATTACTTCCTCATCAACCTCGACAGCTGATATTCCAGCGGCGCTGTTAATCTGACAAGTCTGACTGCTTTCATTAAATGTGGTTAACAACCGTTCTATTCTGCTCACCTCGGCAATAGCGGCATCAATGGCTTTATGCCCTTCATCCTCGTTCCCGGTCACGGCAGTAAATTCAAAGCGGTTCCCCATTAGCTTTAATACCCGGTTTACCGTTAGTAGCGGAGTCATATCGCTTTATTTTTTTAACCTGTCAATTTCAGCAACAAAAGCTTCGGGGCTTTCATCCGGAAAACCATCCCAGGTTTTTAACACCTGGCCATTCTCATCAACCAGCACCGTATAGGGAAACTTTCCATCCTTATTGTAGCGTTCAGCCAATGCTTCATTGCGTTTCACCTGTTCTTTTGCAAGCTGGTTCTTCTTCTGCCTTGGAAAATCTGCCCGTACCAGCAATAAGTTGCCGGAGGCATACCGTTCAAACTGTTCGGATTCCAGGATCTCTTTCCGCAAACGGATACAAGGACCACACCAGTCTGAACCGGAAAAATTGATCAATATCTGCTTATGGCTGGATTTCGCCTCTTGCTGTGCCTGGGAAAAATCCCCCATCCAGTTAAGTGAACCGGCGAGCCCAATAAGGGCAATAAATAATATTTTCATAATTTAGAAATAAACGCTTAGTGAAGTAGTTGTGAATTGGGTATTGTATACGGTTAGCGAAGGAGTTGCAGGCCCGTTGGTCAGGCCCGTGCTTTCAGGAAATGTTGCACCATGGTTGGGGCAGTTCCACGCCTTTGCGCTGGCTACAATTGCCGCATTGGTTGCGGGCGAACCTCCATTGCAGAGCAGCACAGCATTGCTAACTAGAAAATTCAGCATAAAAGCCATCCGGGCAGGGCCAGTGGTATCAGTAACACTCGCCCGATCACTTTTATTGCAACCGATGCAGTTCATCAGTGCAAAGGCTGCTTCACCCATGCCCCCACAATTTAAAATTCCCTTTTTATCCATGTCTCTTTTTATAGTTAAAATAAACAGCGTGTTGTACGATCTTCCAGATGTCCTGTTGAATGGTCATTTAGTATCGATGGATCTGGAAAAAACTTTGTAAAATTCTCTCTATAAAAAGGCCCTTGATTTTCCTTAGGTGCAGTATTGAAAACGTCAATCCGCTCCCTTGTAACAAAACTATTGACAAAGTCTGAAGACATTCTGAAGTTTTATGTCCGTGAAATGTTAAATAGTGTAAAATACGAAGCCATAATGCCATTATACTTCAAAACTGTCTTAAAAGATATTCCTTAACTAACCAGCCTGGCGATCAGGAAAGCAGCGCAGGCAGCAATGATCCCAATGATGGTAACCTTAAAGGCTCCTTTTATCGGCGGCTGACCGGTAACCTTGCTTTTAAAAAAGCCGAAAATGAAAAGACATACCGTGGTCAATATTGCTGAAACCAAGAGTCCGTCAATCGGTCTGGAAGTAAAAAAATAGGCAGAAAGCGGCAACATGCCCCCTATGCAGTAAGAAAGGCCAATGGTCACCGCACTGTTCCTCGCCCGGTTGATGTCTGGTTTTTCTAACCCCAGTTCAAACCTCATCATGAACTCCACCCAATGATCTTTATTTTTACTGAGCTGGGAAACAATCAGGTCTTGTGCCTGCTCATCGAGCCCATAGGCGGAAAAGATTTCCTTGACCTCTTCCCGTTCTTTCTCGGGCATATTTTCAATCTCGAGGTACTCTCTTTTGAGTTCACTCTCATAGTGTTCCTGCTCAGTCTTACCAGCGAGGTAACCACCGAGCCCCATTGCGATGCAGCCTGCAATAATCTCGGCTATGCCGGCGGTAATGATAACCTGGTTGCTGCTTACCGCAGCGCTAAGGCCCGCAGCAAGGGCAAACGGGACGGTCAGTCCATCGCTCATTCCAATAACGATATCGGAAATAAAGGCAGAGCTTTTCAGGTGCTGTTCAGTGTGGCGTTTTTCCATTTCTTTTCATTAAAAAACATGTGATATATTCATCCAGACAGCTGGCAAAATTCAACAGGATGGTCAAATAATGAGCATCCGGCGAGATCAAGTTTAACTTGTTCCTCCATTAATCATATCCGATACTATCCCTTTGCCTGCTTTGCGTTCTGCCAGCACCACCCCCGCAATGTGCAGGACAATAAAAACGATAATCAGGTACATACAAAAACCATGAAACTCCTTGATACTATGGTTTATTTCGCTTGAAAAGCCGGTCTGGTCTTCGAAAGCCAGCAGCAGTCCACTGATTGCCATAATCGAGAGCAAAATATAGAAAACAAGGTATAAGCTTTTGACAATAAGGTCATGTCCGGCCTGATCCCGGTGCTTTTTTAGTGCGTAATAACTTTGGCAAGCTTTTTTAAACTTTGGCAACAAGCGCATATATGGTGGGATAAAAAACTCTGCAATGAGCCGGAATAATAAAAGCAGGCTTAAACCATAACCAAAGTAGGTATGGATTCCCCATACCTGATCCTCCATGCCATGAATAACTGCTCCTGCCTGATGGGCGGTAACCAGGGCTGCCGCAGAAAGCTCGGAGCGAATGAAATCACGCTGCTGATGATCAAAAAGCAACGCATTCGCCAGCACAGTCCCCAGTGACCCGCAAATCACCAGTAAGTTTAGCCAATGCCATAATCTGGTAGTGCCGGGATACTTTTTTGGCCTGGCTGTAATTTCGGGAGTTACTTGGAAACTGGTTTTCATGCATTTAAGGTTTAAAGGTGATGCTAAAAGTGTGCAGGCCATTTAAGTATAAATAGCTCAGGTGATAATACTGACGGATGCAGATCTGTTTCAATATGGCCAGCCCCAGTCCTGTTCCTTCCGAGGTACTGTCTTTATAAAACCGCTCGAATATCCTGCCCGGATCAAGGGGTGGATTATGTCCGGTATTGCGAAAAACAATATGTCCTGCATCCAGGTCAATCTCTATTTTTCCATTTTCATAATTGTGCCTGATCACATTACTGAAAAGATTATTGATCAATATCTCAATAAGTTGACGGTTCGCCAATATAACGGTCCTGGAAAGGTTAACTTCAAGGGTAATGTTGCGCTCCAGCATAAGTTCCTGAAAATACAATACCTTCTCACTCACTAATTCACTGAGATCGATCTGTTGCTGGTCCTGCAGGAGATCATGGTCAATTTTAACCAGGAGCAGCAGGGATTGGTTTAATCTGGTCAATTTGGAAGTTGCCCGGTAAAGTTCTGCAATCATCTCTCCTTCGCAGGTATCGAGATTATTGGATTGCAACATATTATCCAGCCTGGAATTAATTATTGCCAGTGGGGTCATCATCTCATGTGAAGCATTTTCGGTGAAAAGCTTGATTTCTTCATAATCGGATTTGATCTTTCCCGATAAATCGATCAGAACCTGGTTAAGTTGCCGAAACTCTTCTACGGGCATTTCAACCGGCCTGTAGGGTTTTTCCTGGTTGATATTGAAATCGGTAATATTTTGAAGGAGCTCACTGAATGGATCCCATATTTTCCTGAGCAGGTAGCGGTTAACCGCTAGCACAATCAGCAGCAGCAAGCAAACCGGCAACAGGATAATCAGGCAAATATTTTTGATCTGTTCCTGTTTTTCCATTTTGGAGGCAATCACCAGGATCTGGTAAGGCTTGCCATTGAGCTGCATTTCCGTGCGGAGAAAACGGGCATTCTCACCGTGGTGTTTAACAGGGTTGTAAAATAGCGTATCACCATAGACGCTGTACGAACGGGCAGCTTTTACAGGATGGTATTCTACGATCAGATCCTCAAATTCATGCGGGGAATAAAACTTCCCGTCCCTGGAATATTCCTTAACCTCAGTTACCTCTTCTACTAGGTCATGGTCCAACTGGCGGTTAAGGTAAAAAGTGAGCATCAGGTAAAAAAGTATGCCAATCAGCACAAGACCCGAAAAACTGATCAAAACCAGGATGTGGTTATATCTGGAGAAAAGTTTCATTCACTTATAAATTTATAACCTACACCATAAACCGTTTGAAAATAATCGCCGCTGCCTGCATCAGTCAGTTTTTTTCTGATATTACGGATATGGGTATAGATGAAGTCGAAACTATCGGCCATGTCCGCATCATCTCTCCATATGTGCTCGACAGCAGCAGATTTGGATATCACTTTGCCTTTATTGGCTATAAAATACAGCAGCAGGTCAAATTCCTTTTTGGTCATGCGGACCAGTTGCCCCCCTACCTTTACTTCCTTTGCATCCAGGTCCACGGTAATTTCCCGAAACGCAATCTGACGCTCCCCTTGTGCGCTTTTCCTCCTGACCACTGCCACTATCCTTGCATTGAGCTCGGAGAGGTGAAAAGGTTTAGTGAGGTAATCATCGGCGCCCAGTCCCAGACCGGCAAGCTTATCATCAAGGGAATTTCTGGCTGAGATGATAATTACCCCCTCGGCCCTGTTTGTACTTTTCAGATAACTTAATAATTGAAGCCCCTCGCCGTCACCAAGGCCAAGATCCAAAAGAATGCAGTCATAATGGTACAGATCCAGCCTCTCTAAAGCCTGGGAATAGGATATGGCCCCACTGCAGGTATTGCCTAAACCGGTCAGGTACTCACTAATGCTGCTTTGAAGGCTGGTCTCATCCTCTATGATCAAAATCTTCATAAGCTCAAATATCCGTTAAGATATTGAAGAGATTTTGAAGTTTTATAAAAAACCTGCTGCAAATACCTTCAAAATTGAAAGTTGTAATTAGACTGGTTATCATTAGCACTAATTTTTCGGTAATACATTAACATTTAGGTAATTTGAATTTTGAAACGGATACGATAATGAGTTTACATATAGGATTGATGATCTGGAAGGAAATGAAGACCAAAGGGATTTCGGTATCCGTGTTAGCTGAAAAAATGGCCATTAGCAAAAACAAAGCCCAGGAAATCATCAACAGCTCAACCCTGGATGTATCACTACTTTCTAAAGTTTGTGAGGTGCTGGGTTATAATTTCTTTAGTTATTATGAAAAAGGCAAAGTCTTTTCCGGCCATGACCAACAGGAACTGCAAAAGTCAGCCGAGGAGATTAAAAGACTAAAAGATATCCTTGCCGAAAAAAGCAAGGCACTGGAGCTCAAAGACAAAATGATCCAAAACCTTTCGCATACCGTTTCACTGCTCGAAAAAGTACAATACAGGTAAGTTTGCAGAATAGTAAAGATCCTTGGGTAAGGCTCGTGAAGTGTATGCTTTAAAAAGCTAGCGGTTTTTATTAATTCAGACCTTGTCCAACGAAGTACGATTGTTTAGCCGGATAGACCTAAGTGCTCTTAGAGAGATACCCATAATATTTTTGACTGGTTGGAGAGGTATGCAGTACTGCTGTATCCTCTCCAACCAGTATGTCCTTTCCTTATCCACAGTTTCAAAACAAGCACCGTAAGTGTGGAAAGAATTCCGGTAAGCTTTTCCGCTGTCGGATTTGGCGATACAGTAGCCTCACCAAATGATATCCCTTCCACTTTCAGGCCATGGTACTCCCAGCTATTGCTTTAAAACACTAAGGCAAAGATTGAACACCATATTTTGATTGATAATAACATACCTAATTGACTAAGAGGTGCAACTAAGCCCTGTAGACTTGAAACGGATGAAGCCCAAGCACAAAGATTAGCTCAGGGCCTGGAATATCGAAGTTCAGATTTGCTCTGCCTTATATCCTGCATTCCCGAGTGTTTCGATCACATCATCAGCGTCGATTCCAGGTTTGCCCTCAATGGTGAGGACCTTGTCCGGGTTTTGGGTGTCCACATCCCATTTTTCAACTTGGGGAAGTGTGTTGAGGTGTGGTGTTACTGTTGCGATACATCCACTGCATTTGATATTTGTTTTGAATTTTAATGTTTCCATGATTATTTGTGTTTAATTATATAAGATTTGAAAATTTAAGGCGCAGACTGTTGCCCACAACCGATACCGAACTTAGTGCCATAGCCGCACCTGCAATCATTGGGTTAAGCAAAAAGCCGTTCAGGGGATACAGGATACCTGCTGCGATGGGGATACCAATCAGGTTATAGATGAATGCCCAAAAAAGATTTTGCCTGATGGTACGGACAGTGAGCTTTGACAGGCGCAATGCTTTTGGAATTTGGATCAGATCGGAAGATACCAAAGTAATCTTGGCCACATCGATGGCAATATCGGAACCTTTTCCCATTGCAATCGACAAATCAGCCTGTGCCAGTGCCTGACTATCGTTTATACCATCACCGATCATTGCCACAATTTTGCCCTGTGCCTGTAGCTCCTTTACAAAGCCGGCCTTATCAGATGGAAGAACTTCTGATCTATAGTGCTCAATGCCCACTTGTGCAGCAACGGCTTTTGCAGTTTCTTTATTGTCCCCGGTAAGCATATAAACTTCGATTCCACGCTTTAAAAGTTCGCTGACCGCCTTTGCAGAACCTTCCTTGATCTGGTCTTCAATGGCAACTATGGCAAGCACTTGTACAGCATCGGTGAAGTATATAACTGTTTTGGCCTTATGCTGTAATTTTTGAACTTCTTCCTTCAAATCCGGGCCTATAGCTATATTTGCATCACTAAGTATTTTATAGCTACCCGCCCAATATTGTTTACCTTCAAATAAACCCGTTACCCCCTTTCCGGTGAGGCTTTCGAATCCTGCTATTCGCAAAGATCCATTGCTGGTCAGTTTAAGGTACCTGACAACCGCATCTGCCAAAGGATGTTCCGAATTTCGCTCAAGGGCAAAAAACAGGTTTGAAAGTTTTTCTTTATCTGCAATTGAACCCTCACTCCAGATCAGATCTGTTACCTCAGGTGTTCCCCTGGTAAGTGTGCCTGTCTTATCGAGAACAATGGCATTAACCTTATATCCCAGTTCTAAAGCTTCTGCATCCTTGATCAGTATTCCACTTTCGGCCCCCTTGCCTATGCCGACCATAATGGCGGTGGGGGTAGCAAGTCCAAGCGCACATGGGCATGCTATGACAAGTACAGTAACCATCGCCAGCATCCCTTGCGTAAAGGCATTAGTCCCACCAAATAAGATCCACACCAATAAGGTAAACAGTGATATTCCTATCACTATCGGTACAAATATTCCTGCAATCTTATCAACCAGTTTTTGTACGGGAGCTTTGGAACCTTGCGCGTCCTGAACCATCTTGATAATCTGAGCAAGCATGGTAGCTCCGCCTACCTTCTCGGCCGTAAACCTGAAACTTCCCTTCTGGTTAATGGTTCCTGCGAACACCTTATCTCCGGTATTTTTAGCTACAGCGACAGGTTCTCCGGAGAGCATACTCTCATCTACATAGGAACTGCCTTGATCAACAGATCCGTCCACGGGGATCTTTTCTCCCGGACGAACGATGATCTGGTCGCCGATGGCCACTTCTGCAAGCTGGATTTCCTGTTCACCATTGCCCTTTGCCACAAGCACGGTCTTTGGCTGCAGGCCTATCATTTTCTTGATCGCTGAGGAGGTACTCGATTTGGCCCTTTCTTCCAAAAGCTTGCCAAGCATAATAAATACTATAACCACCGCAGCCGCCTCAAAATATACATGGGGATGCAGGCCACGTTCATGCCAGAACTCAGGATAAAACGTATTAAATACGCTGAATAAATAGGCAATCCCGGTACTTAAGGCTACCAGGGTATCCATGTTTGCCTTACCATGCCTGGCCTGTTTAAAAGCATTGATAAAGAAATTTTTGCCAAATACAAATAGCACGGGTGTGGTCAATACCAGCATCATGTAATTTGTATAGGGGATGTCCATCAGGAACATGCCGATAACCACAACTGGAAATGTGAGTATTGCGGAAGCAACCATGCGTTTCTTCAATGCCTGGTAATTGCTTTGTTTCACCTCTTCCTGCTTTTCCTGCGCCCCTTCCAGATCCATGATCAGGTCATATCCTATCGACTGCACTGCTTTTTGAAATGCAATCGGCTGAACCTGATCAGTGTGGTATGATACTTTGACGGTCTGCGTCGCGTAGTTTACCTCTGCTTTCTCAACTCCCGGCAGGGCGCCAACCATACTTTCTACGCTTGTTGCACAGGCAGCACATGTCATTCCAAGTACCGGAAGTGAAATAGTCTGTATATTTGCTGAAGTACCCATTGTATTTAAATTGATCATACAAATCTACAGCGCCTGCGCTGTCAGAAAATTACAGGATTTTGTGAAAAAGTTGTAAAATTTCAATCAAAATGGGGAATGCTTTTGAATGGTTAGCTGTATCCTTATCAGATTGACTATCTTCGGGATATGCACATCAAACGCTCTCTACAGGATTTCCTTTCCGTGTTGATTTTTTCAGCCCTGGGACTTCATGCCTGCCAACAATCCGGCAACAAAAGCAACCCCGGACAAAACAGGCCAGCGCCCCAACCCGCTACTGTTATCCACTCAGAAGCAAAGTCCGCTTCAACTAGGAAAAAAGACCCTGCAGCCCTGCTCGATGACCTGAAGGCATCCATGGTATCTTACCTCGAAACGGCGCAGCCTCCCTATACCATTACTGATATCAATAGCTGCGAGAAGATACTTAAGGCCTACATTGCAGGCATCCAAACATCCAGAAGCAAAGCGGCAGGGATGCAGCTTGTCGAGAATACTGTTCTTGAGCTCAACGCGCTCAATAGCAAAACGCAGCAAACTCTGATCGAAACGGACCAAAGGGAAATGATCGCGGAAATCATTATCCTTGCCTCAAGCCGCAGAGGCTATAACCACGATAACGAGGATATCACCGAGCAATGGCGGGAGTGGTAGCACAAATTATTGTTATAGTAAACCCAACAACTAAAATGAAAACCGGATATATTTTTACCCTCACCTTAATTTGCCTAATGGCTGTACTGTCTTCCTGCTTCAGGGGAGAAATCAGAAAAAAAGTACTTACCGACAGCCTGATCAAAGCAACAGAAAACATTGCCATCGGCAAGGCTCGTTTCGGTATTTCTGAAAGTGAATTCAATCAGCTCTTTCCGGATTCCCTGATTGAACTTGACGGCAATAAGCATAACATCAGTTCTTATTTTGATAGTACCGGAAAGCTCAACAGTGTATACCTGATCGATTTAGTAACCATCGACAACCGTAATTTTGATGGTAAACTCTTTAAAAGGATGGAACTGATCAAACGTTACTTCAGTGACACCTATGGACCGCCTCAAAAAGACCGTGGTTATCCGGTTAAACAAAAAATGTTGAATGGCAAGTTATTCGAAGCCTGTAAATGGCGGGTTGGCAAAAAAAATATTTCTGTTGGCATTGCCCTTGAAGAGACAAAGGTAGGAAACATTTACTATGTTCTTTCCCACGTTGACAGAGCAAGCACTGCCAGCCACTGAGTAGTTTTAATTGCTCATGTAGTTTATAATTTCAGGACAATCCGCAATCAACCCAATCTACAGCAGCCCCTGATATTAATCCCAGCGAATACCCAGTAGTACTAAAATCAACTACACAGGCCTGGAAAAAAGAACAACACAGAACCTCCGTCTGGCCAATAACGCATGAGCGGTTGCAGCGGCATTCTCCCGCAGGAAGATACAGCGTAAGACGCGACCCGTCAGGGGCACGCCAAAAAAAAACCGCTTAAAAAAGCTTAAGACCAAACCAGCAACAACATTATCACCACCGCTGCCAGGCTGCTCAAAAAATTGACCACATCATTCCCGATCACCCTCTTGCGCTCCAGCACAGCCCCCAATACCGAATCTGTTAAGTTACCTATCGTCCCGGCGATTACAATGAACAAAAAATTAATGTCCCATCCCCATCCCAGGGCATAAATACCAGCGATAACGCAGCTACCTGCAATACCAATTACCGTTCCTTCCACGCTAACCACCCCATCCATCCCGCAACGCTCAGGCCTGAAGGTGATGACATTAAAAAACCGGCGCCCATAGACCATCCCCAGTTCCGAAGACAGTGTATCTGCGGTAACCGAGGCAAAAGCCGATGCCATAGCCGGAAGCATCAAATCATCCAGCCCCGGATAACCTATGACCACCACACCGGCACAAGCCGCAGCCCCGGCATTGGCCAGCACCTGCCTGGTATTACGGCCTTTTCGCTCCTCTTCACCAATCGCAAAACCCAGCTTTTTACTTTTCTGCCAGGAAGTAGCGGCAGCACCCAGGATGAAAAACACGGTCATCATGGCGAGCCCCGGGAAACCTGCAGCGGTAAAAATAACCAGGGCCAGTACCGCCCCCGTAAAAGCAGCCGGAATGGTCAGCTTTTTAGCAAGGATACTATAAGCCATACCGGAAATAATGATGATGGGCATCAAAATACCATTATTGAACATACTACAAATATACATTAAGATCAAACAGGCATTGATCGCATACCAACCCATCACAGCAATACCACACCAGACGCCGGTACTTTGGGGCAGCCCCTAAAACAATAAAAAACTTAAGTTTAAACAGAATTGAACAAACTCCTTAAAATCAACAGCCATCATCCGCGCAACTATTCTTTCACCTTAAAGTTAAAAACGACGATACCGCTTTTTAACCCTGAGTTTACCGCCGTTTGATTTAAAGCTGCACCAAGGAGTGCATCCCGGCAACTCTGCCAAAGCGCCCCATCTGCTATTGTTGTCCCCTTGAATTCCGTTAGAGCCTTTATAACTTTACCATTATCATTCACCGTAATGAGCACGGCAACTTTCCCGGTATATCTCCCCTGATCAACAGGCAAAACCAAATTGGTAAAACTACTGACCGGAATATACTTCGGCCCGATATTGCCTGTAAATAGCATGTTGTTTTCTTCCCGGCCAATTTTGTCCTGATCGTTAAACTTTTTTATATACGTTTGCATGGTCTGCGCGTCGCGGGAATTCATCCCAATTGAAACCAGGTTAAAATCCACAGTTACCTTTTGCTCATAAAGCCGCTGCCATGCGCGGTAGGTTGCAACGCGAAAGTCTTCATCCGTTCTCAGCTTTTCCATGCCTTTCAATATCTCAAGATGGCTATATCCTTGCGCACTTAAAGCACGATGCATGTGATCGCGAAGAACCGGGTTACCAGCGCTAAAATATTTTGGCATGCAGCGGCAATAATTCCGTATTGCGGTTTCTAATGCATCTTTTGACTGGCTGCTGGCATTAACTGCAATAAAAAACAAAAAAAGCGTTACTAGTTTCTTCATGATTGAAATCTCAGTTATATTCGGGCAAATAAGCAAAAAAGCTGAAAAATGACAATAATAAGCGGATACGCTATTTCGTAACAAGCATTGCCGGCACCAAAATAAGCTACAGTAGATCCAACAAAAAGCGCCAGCCATTATTGGCAGAAACTTTAAGTAGGTCTGCCAGCTCTTACAGGTCGACGAATGAGGCTCCCCTTAAAATCACGTTGCGCAAACGCTCCTGGTTTTCATCTCCCCAACTGCCCAGTGTAGCAATCACGGGTATCAGTGTCTTGCCGAACCTGGTCAGGCTATATTCTACCTTTGGCGGTACCACAGGATAGATTTTTCTGGTCACCAGTTCGTGATCTTCCAGTTCTTTAAGCTGCATGTTGAGCACCCTGCGCGAGGCATCCGGTATTTTTCGCTGCAATTCGCTCGGACGCTGGTGACCCTGGTCGATGAACCAAAGTAAACGGATCTTCCATTTGCCATAGAGCACCTCGCCTATCAGGTCAAGCCCACAGTTCAGGTTCGGTTTTATCTTCCTTTCGTACATTTTGTAAAGATACGCCTATGTTCCAAATTGGGCAATAGGGGAAAATTTTATCCCTATGCAATTCGTATTTCCGTACTTGTGCAAACTGTTTTTAGATACCAATTTTGTCCTATAAACATTGATAAAAATGGAACAATTTAATTACAACGGTGAGCTATCGGGTCAAATAGCCCTGGTTACCGGAGGTACAAAAGGAACGGGAAAAGCTATTGCCGAAAGGCTCTTGCAAGCTGGGGCAACGGTTGTTGTTACTGCCAGAAATGCCCCGCAAACAAAAAACACCCGGCTCCATTTCATCCCTTCTGACCTTAGCAAGGCCGGGGGAGCACAGCAGGTAGTAGGAGAAATCCTGACCAGATATGGAAAGCTGGATATCCTGGTCAACAACCTTGGTTCCTCGGAAACGCCCGCAGGAGGTTTTGCGGCATTGACCGATGGAGATTGGGAATCTACGCTGCAAGCCAATCTGCTTGCACCTGTTCGACTAGACAGGGGATTTCTGCCCCAGATGATCGATAAAAAAAGCGGGGTTATTATCCATATAGCATCCATTCAGGGAAAACTGCCATTGTATGAATCCACATTGCCCTACGCAGCTGCAAAGGCAGGACTAATCAATTACAGCAAAAGCCTGTCGAACGAAGTGGCCTCCAAAGGTGTGCGCGTGCTAACAGTTTCACCGGGATGGATCAGAACAGAAAATGTAGGGCGATGGCTGGAAAGAATGGCAGCAGACGCTAATATTTCAGTGGAGCAAGCGCAGCAAAGTGTGATGGACGCACTGGGCGGGATACCGTTTGGAAGGCCAGCCGAACCTGAAGAAGTTGCCGAGCTGGTCGGCTTTCTGGTCTCACCAAGGGCCAGCTATCTTACCGGAACTGAATTTGTGATTGATGGAGGCACAGTGCCAACAACCTAATAAACTAAAAAATTAAAATATGAATTTACCAAAAGTAGTAGCCGAGCTGGTTACAGCACAGAACAGCTTTGACAGCACTGCATATGCAGCGTGTTTTTCTCAGGATTCCGTCGTTTTTGATGAAGGCAAAACGCACAAAGGGAAGAAGGAAATCGAACATTGGATAGCTGATGCCAATGAGCGCTATGGAGCTACGATTAAGCCCATCAGTTTTGAAGAAAATGAAACCGGAAGCATTTTAAGGGCAGAAGCTTCGGGAAATTTTCCAGGCAGTCCGATCGTGATGAGTTATCACCTGCAAATAAAAGATGAGCTGATCTGGTCACTAAAAATAACGGGATAAGGTGGGATGGCTAGTCTTAGCCATCCCTTTGTTTATCAAAGGAACAAGCACCTTAAGTGATTGGGACTGATTGATGCCTACATCATAAAGCAGGCATTATTTTCTTTTTTGACCATCGTGCAGTATTTGGGTCAAAGTATCCTTTGTTTGGGGTCAAACCAGCCGCCGGTTTGATTGCCGGGTTATAATATAAAAATTCCTTACTCCTGAATAAATATAGTCCGACGAGTTACCGGTTACTATATTGGCCATAATTATTTTTTTGTTGCTGCCTGGAATTACATGCTAAAATCTATTAAGACCACACGAACCTAAAGATGGGATTGAAAAATCCCCGGGCAGGCACGGGACTTTACGATCCTATCAACTGATAAGCAGTCCTTTGACTTCCAGGGACAAGCATCCCTCTCTATTATTCCTCCCAGGGAGAATTTTTGATCGCATCACGCAGGTTCCACTTCTGGAAGTGCGGCATCATACAGGCACAGATGTCTGCATTCATATTTCCGATGGTCGTATGTGGTTTATGTCCAAAACCATCAAAAAAAGTCTGGATCATTGTCTGCTTTAAATTCATCCTTGGGAATACTTTCACGATTTCTTCTCGTTTGAACTGAGGCAAATCACCATACCCCCTGCCTACCACATCCAGCGCAGTGGCATAATTAAGCATAGCTACTTCCGCCTCTTTGTACTCGGCAATCCCTGGAGACGTATGCAAAGCAATCGCATCCCATGCCAACTGCAGGGAAGTACCGGCAATCCCGTGGCTTTTTAAAAAATCCCTCGCTGCATTTGCCCCGTCAACCTCAAAACGCTTATCTTCACTGCTGTAATGTGGCCTCAGACCTAAATCATGGAATGCTGAGCACACATAATAAAGTTCGGGATCGTACTTAACTTTTCTCTCCGCTGCATTCATCGCACCAAAGAGAAAAGTCCGGAGCGAATGGTTGTACAAAAATGTTGTACCGTGCTCAATCAGTAGCTAGGTTGCCTGTTTTGCCATAGCGCTGTCGGGAATTCTAATCCCAGCTATCGTTTTTCCTGTTTCTGTTTTCATGATTAAACCATTTTATATCTTTAAAGCGCCACCGTTTTTGTAGTGATGTCAACACGGTTGAGGAAATTGATGTGACTGATGCAGATAATCAGGTCAGCAATTTCGGATTCATTAAAATGCATTTTTAACTCTTCGTAAGTGTCATCCGACACACCCTCAACTGCTATGAGCGTCATTTCCTCTGCCAGTTGCAATGCGCTTCTTTCCTCGTTGGTAAAAAGCGGGCTTTCCTGCGGGTGGATTCTCCCTGCCTAATAGCCTGCTGGGTGTGGTAGTCGATACAGAATACACACTTATTGATTTGCGAGGCCCGTATTTTAATAATTTCAAATAAGCTCCCTTTTACACTGGAAGCATAAATCCTTTTTTCGATTGAGGAAATAAGTTGCCAGTATAACGGCTCTACCTGCCATACGTCCAAGCAGTATTTAATAACGCTTAACATTTTTTGATATTTATTCCAAGCACTCAAAATTAGTTAACCTCAGTCTTTCATTTCTTGAACTGGTTTAATAAATCATCCTTTGAAAAACCTTAAATCCGTCCCGGCATTCCGTATGCAGCCGGTCGGATGTATTTTCATTCTCATGAAATCATTAGGGTACCCCTGGGTGGTTTTGTTATTGCCTTTGCCCATTTCAAAAACATGGGTGCAAGCCGAATTTGTAGGTACAAATAGCAACTTGCTTAAAACTGAACATCATTTGGCACATCGGATATTATTTATTGATTTTTTTTACGCAAAACGACTCGGAATTCTCCAATGATAGAAATAAAATTTCGGTGCTGGAAGAGGTGCTCAATATCTCAGTTATTTTAACACCCCATTGATATAGAATAAAAACAAAAAACCCTCTGATCAATTGATCAGAGGGTTTTTGACGGATTTAACATCCTTGTTTCGTCGTCCTGTCGGGACAATTTTCGAACCATTTTTTAGATGATTTGAAAAAATTGGTGTCCTGCGACGAGTTATAATTTTGTCTTGATGAACGTATTATGGTACTGAAAGCGTTGCAAAAATATTATT